>Ga0247742_10000114_pt1 | contig 69926 bp, 77 predicted proteins | sample UWRJL208509C2_FD_180944 | JGI IMG/M metagenome (GOLD analysis project Ga0247742, IMG submission 180944) | Plant litter microbial communities from Arlington Agricultural Research Station in Wisconsin, United States - UWRJ-L208-509C-2 | ecosystem: Environmental > Terrestrial > Plant litter >...
CGGGCGCAATTGGCAGGGGATGACCCACGAAATTGTTCGGTGACCGAAGAGCGGCTTCATCTCCGGCGGTCACCTGCTTTGGCCTGCGCTCAGCCGTGTTTGGCAGCGTGCCCCGCGGGCGACACGTCGCCGAAGGATTCTTCGTGTCCGGCTCGTTCACCGGCACGCCGAACTCAGAGCTGCCCTCGGCGGAGCGCGCCGATCGCCTCTCGGTACATGTCTCGGCCCTCACCGATCACCTGCAGCGCGTCGGCGGCAGCCATCGTCTGCTCCGGCACGGTGTCTTCGTTGGCATCGCTGATCGAATTGAAGAGGGCTTCCGCCGGTTCGAAGACATGCTCTTCCATCCACTCCACGCGCTCTCGGGTCCCCAGGTAGGCCGACGGCCAGTAGATTCCGGCGATCGCTTTGATCAGGAACATGGCGGTGCGTTCGGCGTCTGGCTCGAAGAGTACGCCCGTCTCGGCCACCGGTGACTCTGGCTCGTCGGCGAAACTGACGTTCCAGCCGGCGTCGGTTTTCACGTATTCGAACGCAAACCAACCCTCTGCCAGAAGCACGATCCGGTTCTTCGAGTCGTCGAGAAGCACCAGTATGTCGATGCCGTGATCGTCGAACAGTGTCGCGACCTTCTTCATCGTGGCGACGAAAACTTGTCGGCGCTCTACCAGGCTTGCCATGGTCGGATACTAGATCCCACCCGTTGTTCGCGCCAGGTCGCCCCTCGCTCTCACGCTGCCCGCACCCGCATCCACTGCTCGGCGAGAGCGGCGGTGAGTCGGTAGTAGATGGAACCTTCTCGGTCGATGTCCTTCCCTGGTGCCGACTCGAAGATCCAGCGGGTGGTGTTGTAGTGCGCCCGGAAGTGGCGTGTCATATGGGTGCCGATGGTCTGGATCTGGCTGGGCTCCCTGCCGATGCTTTCTGCGACCTCGGTCGGGGTGAAGTAGGTGTCGGGGCTCTCGGCGAGGAAGTCCATCATTTCGATCAGGATCCCGACCGTCTTGTTTGTGGAGGTCAGGAGCTTCCGAAGCTCGTCATCGGTCCACCGCAGTTCGGCATCGGCTGGGGCCAGTGGTGGGGTCGCGAGTTCGGCGAGATAGCGGTATACCGCCGGCACGTGCTCGACCGGTACCGGGACGAGGGTGAACGCGGGGCTGTCGGGGCTGGTGATCGTCATCTCTAGTTCCATTCTGTGCATGTGGTGTATCGGGTGTGCTATTCCACGCATATGATGCGCCCGCTCCACGCGCAATAACGAGTGCCGCACACCTACTTCACATGCCTACGAACACTGACACCCAGCCCCGCGACGACCTTCAGCGTTTCGCGGAGCCGCAGTCCGCACCCGCCGTCACGATCGCCCAGCCGGAACCCGATCTGATCTGATCATCGAGGGCGACGACCATGAGGTCGAGCAGGCGACCGCCTCCACCCGCTCCGAAGCGCTGTCGATCGCCGCGTCCGCGTTCTCCGAGCGCTACGACGCCCGTGTCCCGAAGAGCAGCCTGGTGGTGGTGGGCGTCTTCGAAGGCGACGAGTGGGGCGACCAGGAGGACTGGGTGTTCAAGCCGCGGAAGGGTGCGACGGACGAGGCTACGGCCCGCCGCGCTCTCGACAACGCCTGACCTCGCGGACGACGCCGCGCATGTCTCGGGCATGACAGTCATCGAGGTCGACTCCGAGCGCTTCGCCGCACCTGAGCAGACGCGATTCGTCATGACTGATGTTGTGGAGAACCTCCCCCGCGCAGACAAGGCTCTCCTGATCCGCGCTCTCTGTGACCATATCGTCGCGGTGATTGGCGCTGACGAGCTCGGCGACGCGGGCGGCCTGAGCTTCGCGTGCAGCGGCGACCTCGCGGCGTCGTGCCGTCTCCTGGGTGTAGGTAGCGGACTCGGCGCGCAGCTCCGCGCGCTTCTCGTTCAGCGCGGTCTTCTGCGTCTCGGCAGCCTGCACCTCATCGGCGACCAGCGCCTCGGCAGCGGTCAGAGCGTCACGGAGAGCGATCTCGTGTGCGCTCGGCTGCTCCATCTCGAGGACGATCGGACCGTAGCCGTCTGCTGAGCGTAAGTGGCGCGGCGGATCACACCTTCGGTGGCTGCGCGAGCGTTCGTCGACGCAGTGTTGAACTGGCTTTCCGCAATTTGTTGCGCGCGGTTGTGACGGTGGACGGCAGCGTTGTAGGAGCTGATCGCCCCGTTGAGCCGGTCGAACGCCGCGCTGTGCGCTGCGGTCCGCTTGCTCAGTTCAAGCTCGTACGCCTGCCGGGCTTCGACGGTTTTCTTCGCGGGGCCACCGGCGGCGAGCTCGGCGAGGGCGTGGACGACTTCGTCCGCCTGCTGCTCGATCTCTGCGCTCTTCTTGCCGAGCTCCTCGTCGGACAGCGATGCGATCCCGTACACCTCGGGCACGGCACCGTCTTCAAGGTCGCCGACGAGCTCGGCGAATTAGGTCGAAGTTAGCGGAGGCTGCGTGCAGGGAGTGGTGGAGGTCAGGGGTTCACCGGGCCTCGATCGGCTCATGGAGAACAAACTTGAGTGCGGCCGAGCACTAGCGGGAGCTCAATTGATAGTGGGACCTGGTTCGTCCGTTGCCCGTGCCCAATTTGCCCATTCTTCTCGCAGGTGGGTGGCGTCAGCGGCGTGGTCGCTCTCAAATTGGTTCTCGAGGAGCCTGTAGAACCAGTTCGGCACTCGGACCCCGTCGGCGCGCAGTTTGAAGAGTTCGTGTTGCCGGGGCTCGAGTGCCTCGTGCGCGGCCTGGATGGCGCCGGCGGTTCTGTCGTTTGCGACTCGTTCTAGTTCCACGGTGGCCGCCTGAGCGAGAGTTTTCTTGAGACGCGTGTTCCGAAGTTGGTTGCGCAGATTGACGATGAGAGTCGATAAGAGGGAGGAAGTGGGCACGATAAACCACACAATGAACTGCCAGAGCGTCAGCTGTAGGGCGAGCGCGGCAACGACTTCTGCAATACAGACTGCAATGAGTGCGATGACACATACTCTTATCCAGAGTGTCCGTAGATCCGAGTCCCAAACGAGCGACTCGCGTTGGCAGTAAGTCTCCGCGGCGGGGCTGGGTACGCCTCGAACGTCCGCATACCAAGGTTTATCGTGACTACTCTTGTCTCGACGGGCTAGGCCTGCAATGTGGGCGTGGATAAGAGGAGACGGGTTGCTCGCAGGCCAATTGAGTTGGAATAGTCGGCGATCGAACTGATCCTGAATGATGGCCGACCGCGTCGTGAACTCGGTACGGAAGATCGACCAGACGAAAACCGTGACCAACGCTGCGGCGGCCCCTGCGATACTCGCCGCTGGCCGGAGGTCAGACCAGAATGATGCGACTACGCCGAAGGTTGCGACTACGAGCCCAATAATAAGCCGTGCGCCGTCGAGTCTTTGAGTGGCGCGACTGGATACGCTCGAGGCCCGCAGCAACTCTATGGACCGAGGTGCCTGCTGCTCATCAAAAATGTTCTGAGGTCGCAGTTCCATCAGTACTTGGGCATTCGCGAGCCAAACAGCTTCCGCCATTCGTCGACGGAGTCGCTGTCCCGTCCTGCTTGTTCGAGGGTGAGCGCATTCTCTGCGATGAGGTTCCACTCCCGCAGGGTGTTTGCGGCGGCCGCTCGGTCCGCAGCACTCATGTGCCCGTTGACATCATCCCCAAGATGAGCGGGGTCGGGCCAGTCGCGCCCGATAGCGTCGGCCGCGCCAGCGAGGAAGAATTGCACCTCGGATTGATAGTTCTGAGCGGGCGCTATGCACAGGTCTAACGCCATCACCTCGAAAAGGAACGAGGGCTGAATGGGCTCGTCGTGGTGGCGGTTGATTCCCTTCAGCATTTTCACTAGCGGGACGAACTTGCTTCCGAACTCGGCGTTCTTCTCAGTCACGAGCTGCGCGTGGATGGAAGGATTCGTGGCCATCCACCCCTCGCCGTTAGGTATTTTGTAGCCATCGGCGGTTTCGAATGCCGGAGCGATTTCGTAGGAAGCGACTTCCTCGTCGGCGTAGTTGATGCGGGCAACGACGTCGTCCGTTTCGACAGATTCCCATCGGGTTGAGAGGATGGTCTTGAGCGCGGCCAGCGCGGCGTAGCCGGTACCAGCCGCAAGGTGACCCTGAGGGCCTTGCGGGTTGATCACTACGAAGAGATCGACGTCCTTGAGCTTTTTTGTCTTGGTGTGCCGGTCGTAGCTTCCGGTTAGGAAGTCGGCAGCCAGATTCCATTGACCGCGAATGTGGTCGCGGATGAGCGCGTGACGTTTCGCGGCGGTCTTCGCCTCGGCGTCAGTTATCTCGAGGCCAGATTTGAGCCTGGCGAAGGCGTCGTCGACTGTTCCCATGAGCGGTCCTTCAGGAGTAGATGCGGGTAGAGGTGGAGGCATGGGGGCCGGAAGCGAGGGTTCCGATGCTTCGGCTTGTGAGACCCGCGGTCGACGCGAGTGACGTCGTGCTCCAACCGTCTTGCGTCGAGTGGGTGAAGTTGAAAGTGCAGACCAGGCGATACGTTGTACCGCGAGGGACCGACCCTACCTTCGCCATGTAACGCAAGGCCTGCGCTTGCGTATTCGTGAAAGCCGTGTCTCCGACGTTGGCGGAGGTGTATGCCACGTCGAACTGAAATGTCTTTAGGAGCGTTCCGCCCGGCGAAGTGCACTCGACATGCAGAGTTTTCAGTGAGCCCTCCTCGATCCACGCCTTGATGGCTCGCTCGTCCGTCTGGATCCGTTTGAAGTACCTGGTGGTGTCGATGCCGAGACTAATGAGGATCTGAGCAATCGTGGACATCAGGACATCGGCGAGGTGCGTGGCGGTCTGGGTGCGCGTGTACGTCGTGGTGGATGTGGACGTGCTCGTCATCATCGGCCTCCCGAAGAGCGGAACGCCTTTTCGTCCAGGGTCGCGAAGCTCGCTTTGGCTTCCTCCACGAGCTCCGGCGCTGTCGCCGTTGAAGCATGACGCATGTCCGTCACGATCGCGGTCAGCGGGCCCGCAAAAGCCCCGCGCGCAGGTATGTACATTTTCCAGGCTGCCGACGCAGCTGCGCCCCCCGGAACTGGACTCAGGTTCTCATCCACGGTAAATGAGGCGTCGCCGGTAGCGATTGTCAACGCCACCTGGAACGGTCCTGCTGCAACCACGATCGGATAGTCAGAAAATACGCCTGTGGTGATCATGGCCGGCATGATCCCGCTGAGGGCCGACAGGGCAGCTTTGCAGCTGCCGTCGGGAACTTCGGAGCTGCGCTCGAGGGTGGAATTGACAAGGTCAAGCGTGGTGACCCAAGCTTCGGACGCGGACCGAAAAGGAGTGCCAGCGATGGCTCTAAAGCGTCGCATGAGTCGCCTCCAACCGGGTCAGACTTTGGCCGTCCGCGACTTCCTGCAGGTCCTCGATGGTCAGCCGTCCTGGCGCAAGGGCGACATCGAGTCTAAGGAGCATGGCCTCAGTCACACTCTTTCGGACGGCGCGGCCGTTGCTGCCGGCAAGTGTGCGTGCAACTTTCGCCAGCCGAGGATCCTTGGAAAGTAAGCGGAGCGATGGATAGGCACCGCCGAAACCCTCAAGGGTCTGACGGAGAATCGCGTGCACCGCGGCTGCGTCGGGCATCGGCATTTCAACGATTACGTCAGCGCGTGACTTGAATGCCTCATCGAGGGCCCCGGTGAAGTTACTGGTCGCGACGACGACGATGTGCGGGTGACTAACTGCAAGCTCGTCCAGTGCGGTGAGCACGGCATCTGTGGCTCTATGAACGTCGGCTGGGTTCGCGGCTAGGGATGCTTCGCTGCGAGCAACGGCCAGGGACTCGACCTCGTCGAGCATGAGGATTGTAGGGAGCTTGTCATCCGCAACCGTGGGAATGTATTCCGTTAGAAGGGCGTGGATCTGCTGCTGGCTCTTCCCGTGCTCCCCGCTCATCAACCCGTGCGGATTGATTTCAATGAGTCGGCACTTCTTCTGGCTGACGACGCGGGCGACCTGTCCAGCAAGGCCTCTGACGAGCGTGGACTTGCCGGTTCCTGGAGGGCCGACGACGAGGATGAGACCGTGGAGGGCGCTTACATGGAATGACAAGCGCCCCCGTACCTGCATGCCGAGCACCGCCGAGCGGAGGAGCTTTGACTTTATTTCGTCGGTTGTGACAATGGCATCCCACTCACCGTCCTCCGTAGCAGCGTTGATGATGTCGTTCCTGACCACGTGCGATGCCGAATCCAATGGCTTCCCTCGCTTGTAATTGTAAGTCCCCCTTTGGGAGGACAGACAAAGTAAACCATGAGACCGGCTTATCTTGTGAAGTAGTTACGCGCTTGTAACTACAACGTTGAGATTTAGCAAGGCGACCTGCGACGAGATCTAGGTAGCCACAACATCCATCCGGGGAGGGCGCGATCAGCGAGAGTGCACGAGTGGGCTTCATTCGTGTCGCGAGCGGAACATTCAGGAACGCGCAAAGCGATGCGAGCGGGGAACCTCATCGCACATCGGGCCGTGGCCCAGACGGACAGCGCAGTGGCGTCTACGGCACAAAACGGAATCGCGCTTCAAGAGCAAACACCTCACCGAAGATTCCAGTCTCAGAAAACCTTCCGCGCAGACCATGCTCGACGTTCTCTGCTTAACCGGCATCACACCGACATCACTCACTAACGTCGATCAGAAAGTAAGTGACAACGTGTTCAGAGATGGCATCTGACCAGCTATTTTGGTTGTGGGCCCTACCGGGCTCGAACCGATGACATCCACGGTGTAAACGTGGCGCTCTACCAACTGAGCTAAAGGCCCGCGATCACGCCCTCGCGGGGCGCATCACGACTGCGTCAATGATACCGACTGGCGGCACCGGAGAAAAACTACGCGGCGACCGGGGTCAACTCGGCGAGAGCCGCACGGTAGGCCGCCATCGAGCGGGCCTCGCCGGGCGCGGTGATGAAGCTGGCACGGATGATGCCGGTGGTGTCGATGATGAACGACGCACGGTTGGCGTAGCCCTTCTCCGGCACGAACACGCCGTACTCCTTGGCGACGGCGCCGTGCGGCCAGAAGTCGGCCAGCACGTTGAAGTCGTATCCCTCGGCCTCGGCGAAGGCGCGCAGGGTGGCCTTCGAGTCGACGGAGATCCCGATGAGCTCGATGCTCTTGTCCTTGAACAGAGCCAGGTTGTCGCGAAGTTCGCAGAGCTCGCTGGTGCAGGTGCTCGAGAATGCGAGGGGGAAGAAGACGAGCACTACCGGCTTCTTGCCACGGAACTCACTCAGGCGAATGTGTTCGCCGAACTGGTTGGGCAAGTCGAAGTCGGGTGCCTGGATGTCGTTCTCCAGTGCCATGGTCAGATCCTTATCTCCGGGTGGAATGAACGCCCGGTAAACACAATCGGCCATGTTACGCCTGCGTAGCAGACTTTCTGCCTATTTCGACGAATCCACGGAAATGGCGTATTCCAGTCGCTTCGCCGCACCGGGTTCGAGAGTGAACTGGCCCGGCTTCGCAGAGTATTCGCCGGTGAAACCCTGCGGCGCGGTCATCCCGAACCACGGTTCTATGCAGACGAACTCGCCGGGCACCTTCGACCACACACCCAGTAGCGGGAAGTCCGGAAAGTCGATGGTGATCGCGGGCGCGCCGGGCGCGGTGTAGCGCACCGTGCGGCTCGCCAGCTGATCGAAGATCACGGCGTCGTCGACGAACAGCGCGTCGTCGAGTCGCAGGGTGTCGCCGACGACCGGTGTCGGCACAGGCTCTGGCAACAGCAGGCCACCGAAGATGCGACGGATGGGGGCGCTCTCGTCACGCGGAAACTCGAGCGTGTGCGCCTCCCGTGCGATACCGGGCAGCAGCGGCCAGGCGAAGCCCGGGTGCTCCCCCACGGAGGCGGAGAACGTCGCGGCACCGAGATTGGTCACCATCGTCTCGACGCTCAGGGTGGATTCGGCGAGCGAGTAGCGGATCTGCAGGCGGAACGAGAAGGGGAAGTGGGCTCGGGTCTCGGCGGAATCCTCGAGCGTGTAGACGACCCCGGTCTCCGTCGCCTCCGACACCGCGAACTCCAGGTCACGGGCGAAGCCGTGCTGTGAGATCGGATACGCGTCTCCGTCGTATACCAGTTCACCGCCGGGCATCTGCCCGACGATCGGGAACAGCACGGGTGCGCGGCGTCCCCACACCGCGCCACCCTGCCAGAGCAGTTCGTTCCCGTCGGGGTCGATCAGTGACTGCAGTTCCGCGCCGAGCGACTCGATCGAGACGCGCAGAACACCGTTGTCGAGAGTGTGGAGTGCCATAGAGAAACGCTACCGTGCGGCCGACTGACCGTCCGGGAGCGAGCATGCCCTCGCACCGAACTAGACTCATTGAGGCCGTGCACCCGGACCCGACCGATCGCAACCCGATCGGCGAGCCTGCACGGCGGAGATTGTCCGCGAACAAGAGCGAGGTCGACGTTGACGGTAAACGACCAGGACCCCTACTCGGTGAATCACACCGATCGAGACCCTGAGGAAACTGCTGAATGGCAGGAGTCCCTCGACGCGCTGGTCGCGGCACAGGGTCACGAGCGTGGTCGCGAGATCATGCTGAGCCTGCTCAAGCGGTCGAAGGAACTGCACCTCGGGGTGCCGATGGTTCCGACCACCGATTACCTCAACACCATCGCCCCGGAGAACGAGCCGGCCTTCCCCGGCAATGAAGACCTCGAGCGCCGCTACCGCGCCTGGATTCGTTGGAACGCTGCGATCACCGTGCACCGCGCGCAGCGCCCCGGCATCGCGGTCGGCGGGCACATCTCCACCTACGCGTCCTCCGCAGCCCTCTACGAGGTCGGCCACAATCACTTCTTCCGTGGCCAGGACGACGCGAGCGGTGGCGATCAGATCTTCTACCAGGGCCATGCCTCTCCCGGCATGTACGCCCGCGCATTCCTCGAGGGCCGCCTCAGCACCGACCAGCTCGACGGCTTCCGCCAGGAGAAGTCGCACGCCGGCGGTGGACTCTCCTCCTACCCGCACCCGCGTCTCATGCCGGAGTTCTGGCAGTTCCCGACCGTATCGATGGGTCTCGGTCCGATCAACGCGATCTACCAGGCGCAGTCGAACAAGTACCTCACCAACCGCGGCCTCAAGGATGTCTCCGACGCCCAGGTCTGGGCCTTCCTCGGCGACGGCGAGATGGACGAGGTCGAGAGCCGCGGCGCCCTGCAGCTGGCGGCGAACGACGGACTCGACAACCTCAACTTCGTCATCAACGCGAATCTGCAGCGCCTCGACGGCCCCGTGCGCGGCAACGGCAAGATCATCCAGGAGCTCGAGAGCTTCTTCCGCGGCGCCGGCTGGAACGTCATCAAGGTCATCTGGGGCCGCGAGTGGGACGAGCTTCTCGCCCGCGACACCGACGGCGCACTCCGCGACCTGATGAACCGCACTCCGGATGGCGACTACCAGACCTACAAGGCCGAGAGCGGCGCCTACGTGCGCGAGAACTTCTTCGGCCGCGATCCGCGTGCCCTCGAGCTGGTCAAGGACTACACCGACGACCAGATCTGGAATCTCAAGCGCGGCGGCCACGACTACAAGAAGGTCTACGCGGCGTTCAAGGCTGCCTCGGAGCACAAGGGCCAGCCGACCGTCATCATCGCCCACACGATCAAGGGCTACGGTCTTGGCCCGGCGTTCGAGGGCCGCAATGCGACCCACCAGATGAAGAAGCTCACGCTCGACGGCCTCAAGTCGTTCCGCGATGCCATGCGCATCCCGATCACCGACGCGCAGCTCGAAGAGAACCCGTACATGCCGCCCTACTACCACCCGGGCGAGAACGACGAGGCGATCCAGTACCTGCAGGAGCGTCGTCGTGCGCTCGGCGGCTACCTGCCCGAGCGTCGCTCGAAGTACACGCAGGTCGCCGTGCCGGAAGAGGCCTCCTACGCGATCGCCAAGAAGGGTTCGGGCAAGCAGGAGATCGCCACCACCATGGCCTTCGCCCGTCTGCTCAAAGACCTGCTCAAGGCGCCGGGCTTCGGCCACCGCATCGTGCCGATCATCCCGGATGAGGCACGCACCTTCGGTATGGACGCCTACTTCCCGACCGCCAAGATCTACAACCCGAGCGGACAGAACTACACCTCGGTCGACCGCGAGCTGCTCCTGGCCTACAAGGAGAGCCCGCAGGGCCAGATCGTGCACGTCGGCATCAACGAAGCCGGCGGTTTCGCGGCCTTCACCGCCGCGGGCACGTCCTATGCCACTCACGGTGAGCCGCTGATCCCCGTCTACGTCTTTTACTCGATGTTCGGCTTCCAGCGCACGGGCGACGCGATGTGGGCGGCAGGCGACCAGATGGCCCGCGGCTTCATCGTCGGCGCCACCGCCGGTCGCACCACGCTCACCGGCGAGGGGCTGCAGCACGCAGACGGGCACTCGACCCTGCTTGCCTCGACCAACCCGGCGATCGTCGCCTATGACGCGGCCTACGGCTACGAACTCGGCCACATCGTCAAGGACGGTCTCGACCGCATGTACGGCGGCTCGCATCCGAACCCGAACGTCATGTACTACCTCACGGTGTACAACGAGCCGATCGTTCAGCCGGCCGAGCCGGAGAACCTGGATGTCGAGGGCGTGCTCAAGGGCATCTACCTGCTGAAGGGCGCCTCGATCGGTGGCCCCCGCGCCCAGCTGCTCGCATCCGGTGTCGCAGTTCCGTGGGCCCTCGAGGCCCAGGAGCTGCTCGCGAACGACTGGGGCGTGTCAGCCGACGTCTGGTCGGTCACCTCGTGGACCGAGCTGCGTCGCGACGGGATCGCCGCCGACGAGCACAACTTCCTGCACCCGAACGACGAGAAGGTCGTCCCGTACGTCACGCAGAAGCTGCGCGACGCCGAGGGCCCGTTCCTCGCGGTCAGCGACTTCATGCACGCGGTGCCCGATCAGATCCGTCAATTCGTGCCCGGCGACTTCGCGACGCTCGGCGCCGACGACTTCGGGTTCTCAGACACCCGCGCCGCGGCCCGTCGCTACTTCAAGATCGACGGACCGTCACTGGTCGTGCGCACCCTCGAGTCGCTTGTCGCCCAGGGCAAACTCGACCCGAGCGTGCCGCAGCAGGCGATCGACAAGTACCGGCTGCACGACGTGAACGCGGGAACGACCGGTTCCGCCGGCGGCGAGAGCTAGGGGTCACCCCACCACCATGGCACCGGCGAGGACGAAGGAGCAGACGCTCGCGTGGTTGAGGTCGCTCTCCGGCGAACTCGCGACCGCGACGCTGAAGCGTCTCGACGACACGCTGCCCTGGTACGGCGACATGCCGCCGGGTCGACGCTCCGCCGTCGGCCTGGTGGCGCAGGCCGGCATCACCTCGTTCATCCACTGGTATGACGAGCCGAGTTCGACTCCCTGGATCGCGGCGGATGTCTTCGGCGCAGCCCCGCGCGAACTGCTCAGGTCGGTCAGCCTCACCCAGACGCTCCAGCTCATCAAGGTGACGGTGGAGGTCGTCGAGGAACGCGTCAAGGGCGGCGACGAGTCGGTCCGAGAGGCCATCCTGCTGTACTCGCGGGAGATCGCCTTCGCCGCCGCGGATGTCTACGCTCGGGCCGCTGAGGCCCGCGGTCTGTGGGACGCCCGTCTCGAGGCACTGGTCGTCGACTCCATTCTCAGCGGGGAATATGACGACGAGCTGCCGTCCAGGATTGCCGCTCTCGGTTGGCACGGGCACGGGGAGGTCTCCGTGCTCGTCGGCACGGCGCCCAAGATGCTCGACGTCGACATGCTGCGCCGCACCGCTCGTCACCTCGACGCGGATGTGCTGATCGGGGTGCAGGGCAGCCGCCTCGTCCTCGTGATCGGTCGCGCGCATCCCACTCCGGCGGACGACGAGCCGCCGGCCACCGGGCTGATCCCCTTCCTCGACATCGCCGCTGCCCTCGAACCCGGCTTCGGCGACGGGCACCTGGTGCTCGGTCACGAGGTCGCGTCACTGGTCGAGGCGTCCCGCAGCGCCAAGGCAGCGCTGGCCGGCTTCGCCGTCGCCCGTTCCTGGCGCAACGCCCCGCGGCCAACGCTCGCCGACGATCTGCTGCCCGAGCGCGCCCTGGCCGGCGACGGACTGGCGCGCGCCACCCTGATCAACCGCATCTATAAGCCGCTGCAGGCGCACTCCACCGAGCTGCTCACCACACTGTGGTGCTACCTCGACAACGGCCGCTCGCTCGAGGCGACGGCGCGCGAACTGTTCGTGCACCCGAATACCGTGCGCTACCGCCTGAAGCGAGTGACCGAGGTGATCGGCTGGGATGCCACCGGCGCCCGCGAGTCGCTCATCCTGCAGGCCGCGCTCATCCTCGGCTCGATCGCCGAACCCGACGGGCCGCTGCGCCGCCGCTAGGCACTGCCCCGACTGTCTCCCGGGTCGGGCCGCTGTCCCGTTGTCCGGGCCGCTGTCTTTGTCGGCCGGGTCTGCCTCTGTCCGAAATGACGGAGATTTTGCGAATCGGCGAGGTTTTAGTGTGATCCGGGGCCGTTTTCACAGAATCCCCGTCATTTCGGAAACGTGCGGAGCGCGAAGCGGACACGTGCGGAGTGCGAAGCTGACACGTGCGGAGCGGGAAGCGGACACGTGCGACGCGCACGAGAGGGTATCCGCACCCGGGCCTGACTGTGGACACACGACAAGGCTTTCCCGCTTTATTAGGCGCAGGTCACAACAGGCCACGACCAATCCCGTAGCAGACTGGACGGATGATCGTCGTCGTGTGCCCGGGTCAGGGCTCCCAAACTCCTGGATTCCTCACCCCGTGGCTCACCGAGAATCGGTTCCGCGAGCAACTCGAGGCGATCTCCGACAGCGTCGGCATGGACCTCGTGAAGCACGGCACCGTGAGCGACGCCGACACGATTCGTGACACCGCCGTCGCCCAGCCGCTGATCGTCGCGGCCGGTCTGCTCTCGCTCACCGCCCTGCTCGAGACCCGCGCGGGGCGCATCGGCGGCGTGGCGGGTCACTCGGTCGGCGAGGTCACGGCTGCCGCGGCCGCGGGCATCCTCAGCTACGACGACGCGATGACCCTGGTGCGCGAGCGCGGAACGGCAATGGCCGCCGCCGCAGAGATCACCAAGACCGGGATGAGTGCCGTTCTCGGCGGGGTCGAGGCCGACCTGCTCGCCCGGCTCGACATCCTGGGCCTGTATCCCGCCAACTTCAACGGGGGTGGCCAGATCGTCGTTGCGGGTGAGCTGCCCGCACTCGAGACGCTGAAGAACGATCCCCCGGCCGGCGCACGCGTCATCCCGCTGCAGGTCGCCGGTGCCTTCCACACCCGCTACATGGCCTCGGCCGTCGAGCGGCTGCGCGAGGTCGCGGCCGGCCTCGAGAAGCACGACCCGAGCGTCACCATCTGGACCAACCGCGACGGCTCGACCGTCGCCAGCGGCACCGAATTCATCGACCTGCTCGTCGGCCAGGTTTCGTCGCCGGTACGCTGGGACAAGACCATGGACTCGTTCGCGATGTCCGGTGTGACCGGAATCGTCGAGCTTGCCCCGGCCGGCGCTCTCGTCGGTCTGGCGAAGCGCGGCCTGAAGGGCGTGCCCACCGTGGCCGTCAAGACGCCCGACGACCTCGCCGCGGCATTCGACCTCATCGACGGGAACTCATGAGCCGCCCCACACTGAAGCAGTCCCACGGGGCTGAATTCACCCGCATCTACAGCTACGGCGCCGCACGCGGCGATCTGGTGGTGCCCAACGACGACCTCGTCGGCCCGATCGACTCGAGCGACGAGTGGATCCGCCAGCGCACCGGCATCATCACCCGGATGCGCGCCTCCCACGATGTGAGTGCGACAGACCTGGCGACGGATGCCGGGCGCGAAGCGATCGAGAAATCCGGTATCGCCCCCGAACTGATCGACCTGGTCATCTGCGCCACGATCAGCAACGTGCGTCAGACCCCTTCGATGTCGGCGATCGTCGCCGATCGGGTCGGGGCCAACCCTGCCGCGGCCTACGACGAGAACGCCGCGTGCGCCGGGTTCAGTTATGCGGTGACGCAGGCCGACGCGCTCATCCGCTCGGGCGCTGCTCACTACGCCTTGGTGATCGGTGCCGAGAAGCTCTCCGACATCGTGCACCCGGCCGACCGTTCCATCTCCTTCCTGCTCGCCGACGGCGCCGGCGCCGTGGTGATCGGTCCGAGCGACTTCCCCGGAATCGCGGCGCCGGTCTGGGGTTCCGACGGTTCGAAAGCGGATGCCGTGGGCATGAACGGCACGCTGACCGACTTCCGCGACGGACTGATCGAATGGCCGACTCTCGTGCAGGAGGGCCCGACGGTCTTCCGTTGGGCCGTCTGGGAGATGGCGAAGGTCGCCCAGCAGGCGCTCGACGCCGCCGGCATCGAGGCGAGCGACCTCGCCGCCTTCGTTCCGCACCAGGCCAACATGCGCATCATCGACGAGTTCGCCAAGCAGCTCGGCCTGCCCGAGTCGGTGATCGTGGCCCGGGACATCGCCACGACCGGCAACACCTCGGCCGCATCCATCCCTCTGGCCACCCACCGTCTCCTCGAGGAACATCCCGAACTCAGCGGCGGTCTCGCCCTGCAGATCGGCTTCGGGGCCGGCCTCGTCTTCGGGGCCCAGGTAGTGGTCCTCCCGTAAGATAATCAACGGTCAAACGACACCCCTCAAGGAGAAAACACAATGGCATTGTCCACAGAAGAAGTTCTGGCTGGTCTCGCGGAACTCATCAACGACGAAACCGGCATCGCCACCGACACGGTCGAGCTGGGCAAGTCGTTCACCGACGACCTGGACATCGACTCCATCTCGATGATGACCATTGTCGTGAACGCAGAAGAGAAGTTCGACGTGAAGATCCCGGACGAAGAGGTCAAGAACCTCAAGACCGTCGGTGACGCCGTCAGCTTCATCGTCAACGCCCAGGGCTGATACCGCCCTTCACGTGGCCGGCCAGCCCAGGTCTCCTGAGCTGGCCGCCCGTATGACGAGCCAGTCGTCGAAGATCCACAAGAGAGAAATGCCGTTATGACCAAGAAGATCGTCGTCACCGGGATCGGCGCGACGTCGCCCATCGGTGGCACCGCCCCCGACTCCTGGGCAGCACTGCTCGCCGGCAAGTCCGGCGGACGCAGCCTCGACTACGACTGGGTCGAGCAGTACACGCTCCCCGTCACCTTCGCCGCCGAGGCCGAGGTTCGCCCCGACACCGTGCTCGAGCGCCAGGAGTCCAAGCGTCTCGATCCTTCCGCGCAGCTCGCCCTCATCTCGGCACGGGAGGCCTGGGCGGATGCCGGCTCCCCCGAGGTTGCGCCGGAGCGCCTCGGCGTCGACTACGCCACCGGCATCGGTGGTCTGTGGACGCTGCTCAACGGCTGGGACACCCTCCGCGAGAAAGGACCGCGCCGGGTTCTCCCGATGACGGTGCCGATGCTCATGCCGAATGCCGCGGCTGCGGCGATCAGCATGGATATCAATGCCCGTGCCTTCGCCCGCACCGACGTCTCCGCCTGCGCGTCCAGCACCGAGTCGATCTCGAACGCTTACGACCACCTGCAGCAGGGCCTCGCCGACGTCATCGTCGCCGGTGGTACCGAATCGGTCATCCACCCCTTCACCATTGCGGCTTTCGCCGGAATGCAGGCTCTCTCCAAGCGCAACGACGACCCGGCAACGGCCTCGCGCCCCTACGACATCAGCCGGGACGGCTTCGTCATGGGCGAGGGTGCGGCCAGCCTCGTGCTGGAGACGGAGGAGCACGCGCTCGCCCGCGGGGCACGCATCTACGCGGAGATCGCCGGCGGCGGTGTCACCAGCGACTCGTACCACATCACCGCTCCCGACCCCGAGGGCTGGGGTGCCGCCCGCGCGGTGCACGCCGCCCTCGCGCAGGCCGGTGCGACCCCCGACGAGGTGCAGCACATCAACGCGCACGCCACCAGCACCCCGGTCGGCGACATCGCCGAGTACAAGGCCCTGCTGAGCGTCTTCGGAGACCGGGTGCACGACATCCCGGTCTCGGCGACGAAGGCTGCCACCGGCCACCTGCTCGGTGGCACCGGCGCGCTCGAGGCGATCTTCACGATCCTCGCCCTCCGCGACCGGATCGCCCCGCCGACCATCAACATCACGGAGCAGGATCCCGAGATCCCGCTCGCCGTGTCGGGTGCGGCACAGCAGCTCCCGGACGGACCACTGCTCGCGATCAGCAACTCCTTCGGTTTCGGTGGCCACAACTCGGTGCTCGCCATCCGGAGCGTGTAGCCGCCCGCGGCAGCGATATTTCATGCGGATTGCGATAATCAGCGACTACTTCCTCGATTACGTCGGCGGCGCTCAGACGTCGATGAAGCAGCAGCGCCTCGCCCTCGAAGAAGCCGGGCACAGCGTCGTCATGGTCTCCCCTCGACGGGGCGCTGCGGGTCGCCGGATGCGCCTCGTCGACGGCGATGCGCTGTTCCAGCCGAACTTCACCCTGCCCGGGCTGGAGTTGCCCGTCGTGCCCAACAATGCTCGGGTGCGTGCCCTGCTCGAGCAGTACTTCCTCGCGCAGTCAATCGAGGTGGTGCACGTCCAGACCGAGTTCAGCCTGGCGCGGGCAGCGGCGGCGGTGGCGAAGAAACTCGGCATCCCCGTGGTGCACACCGTGCACACCTTCTACTGGGCCAGCGAAACCGGCCCCCAGGCATCGGTCGCGTGGTTCCTGCGCTTCGGGCTTCAGCTACTCACCAAGGCGAAGCTGCCCAACCAGGTGTTCACCGATCGGCCGGGTGACAACGTCATCCGCAACCTCACCCTCGGCATGGCGATGATCGCCGACCGCGTCATCTCCCCGTCCGCCCACCAGGCACGGGATCTCGCCGCGGCCGGCGTGCCGGGCGATATCGCGGTGGTGCCGAACCCGGTGGCGACCTCCGACCGGCCGTCCGTGCCGCTGCAGCCGGACATCCGCCCCAGCTTCCTCTGGGTAGCCCGCTGCGAGCCGATCAAACGTCCGCTCGTGTTCGCCCGCGCGGCGATCGAGGCGCTCCGCCGCACCGACAACGCATTCAGTGTCGACTTCGTCGGTGAGGGAGCGGATCTCGCCGAGCTGCGAACACTCGCGGAGGGTCACGAGGAGATCCGAATCCAGGGCGTGCTCCCCCACGACCGGGTGCTCGACCTCATGGACGAGTCCTCTGCCGTCGTCCTCAGTTCGCTCGGTTTCGACAACCAGCCGATGACCATCGCCGAAGCAGTCAGCCGCGAACGCGGTGTGCTCTATTGCGACCCGAAGCTACGCGAGGGTCTGCTCAACTCGGGCTTTCTCAGTGATACACCGGATGTCGCGGGCCTCGCCGACGCGATCGTCGAGTTGGTGAGCGACCCGGCCCTGCTGCCCGCGCTCTCGGCCGGCGCGCGCGTCGATCGCGCTGCCTTCGCCCCGGCCACCTATGTGGCACGCGTGGTCGAGATCTACCGCACAACCACGGCCGCGGCCTAGGCCCGATCGCTGTCCCTGTCGCGCTTACCCTCGTAAAACTCGATCTCCCGTTCCAGTTCTGCCAACTGCTCCTCGGTCGACTTCGTCGGCTGTGCCGCGGGCAGTGATGCCGCCCAGCGCCGAGAGTCACCGAACGTGCCGCGCTCTACGGGACGGCTGTATTCCCGCCCCACGGCGAACCAGATGATGCTGCCCACCAGTGGCAGGAAGACCACCAGTAACACCCACACCAGCTTCGGCAGGTGCTTCACCTGCCACTCATCGCGCGTGATGATGTCGATGAGCGCGCCGATGACGAGGGCGAGCGTGAGCACGGAGACGACGATGTACATGGTGCTCAGCTTATTTGTTGAGCGGAGGTCAGGCCTAGAGGATTGATCAACCTGAGGCCTAGCCGACCTTGTGCAGCCACACGACCTGGTTGTCATCGCTCGCGTGGCGGAAAGCCTCGAGCTCCTCGTCCCAGGACTGCCCGAGCGCCAGACGCAGCTCACGGTGCAGCTCGAAGGCATCGGACCCGGCGATCTCCATCGCGTACCGCACCCGGTCCTCCGGGATCACGGTGTTGCCGACGCTGTCGATCTGCGCGAAGAACACCCCCAGATCGGGCGTGTGCATCCAGCGCCCGCCATCACTGCCCGGCGAGGCGTCCTCGGTAACCTCGTAGCGCAGGTGCTCCCACCCGCGCAGTGCGGACGCGAGAGCGGCACCGGTGCCCTGCGGGCCCTCCCAGTAGAACTCGGTGCGCATCGAGCCTTTGAGCACGGGCTGACTGGCCCAGCGGAAGTTGACGGCGCGATCAAGGGCGCGCCCTGCCGCCCACTCCACGTGGGGGCACAGCGCGCGGGGAGCGGAGTGCACGTACAGCACTCCACGTGCCATTGCGACGGCATCCGTTGCAGCGACATCCGTTGCAGCCACGATGTTCTCCATTCCGTTGAGGTGCGACTTCCCCATCGACCTCGGAATGTGAACGGCATGCTGCGTATGAAATTGAACGGCGAGCCGTCAGCCCCATTATTGCCGACCATGCAAGGGAATAACAACTGTGTAATTGCCGAATTTCTGTCGCCAACCTATACTCCGTATATTCAGCCGAGCCGGAGGTGTCGTGTCCGTTCGTGATGCGCTGCTCGCCATCCTCACTCTCGGTCCCGCCTACGGCCACCAGTTGCACTCCGAACTCGCCGCCCGCACACCGCACCGCGGCCCGGTCAATGTCGGCCAAATCTACGGCACCCTCGACAGGCTCACGGCACGAGGGCTCATCGAACCGGCCGGGACGACGGATGACTCCCTCCCCCTGCACCGCCTCACTCAGGCAGGTCACACCGCCGCCGACCGCTGGATGACCTCGCCCGAGTTCGCCGCGCTGCCGGAGTGGACCGAGATGCTCGACCAGGTCGTGGTGGTGAGCTCGATCGCGCCCAACCGGGCGAAGAGTCTTGCTGAAGACTTCCGCCGTTGGTGGGAGAACGACCTCGCGACCGTGCGCGGGGCCGCGGTGCCGGAGGAGACGGATGCCCGGCTCGCCGCGATCGCCCGTGAGGCACAGGGCGTCGCCGCGATCGCGTGGCTGGGCTCGGCGATCGCCGCGCTGTCGGACTTCGACGGATTCCGCGCGCTCACCGAGGCACGCCCGCGCCGCGGTCGCCGCCCGGCACCTACCCCGCCCGCAGCCGGATCCTCCGGCAGTTGAGCTCTCCGGCAGCTGAGCTCTCTAGCAGTTCAGCTCTCTGGCAGTTGAGCTCTTTGGCAACAGGAAGCTACTTCGCCTGCCCGTAGTCGTCGACGACGGCGACCGTCAGCGGGAAGGTGACCGGGGCAGCGCCGAACATGAGTCGGCCGGCCTGCGCCGCGGACTCTCGCACCGCCGCCTCGACGGCGGCCGCGGCATCCGCTGGGCAATGCACCACGACCTCGTCGTGCATGAAGAACACGAGGTGGGGCGCGTCGGTGAGCCAGGCGCCGCCGCCGAGTTCGTCGAGCTTGCCGCGCAGCGTCGCCATCCAGCACAGCGCCCACTCCGCCGCGCTGCCCTGCACGACGAAGTTGCGGGTGAACCGGCCCCAGCCGCGCGCCAGACCGCGCGCGCGACTGGCATCGGCGTCGGTCGCGGCCTCGCCGTAGGCCTCCGTCTGCGATTCGCGCCAGGCCGGCCCCGGCGGCGGCGAGCTGCGGCCGAGGCGCGTGCTCACGATCTCGCCCTTCTCCCCCGCGCGCGCCGCGGCTTCGACCAGCCCGATCGCCCGGGGGTAGGCGCGGGTGAGAGCCGGCATCAGGCGTCCGCTCTCGCCGGTGGTGGCGCCGTACATCGCGCCGAGCATCGCCACCTTGGCCTGGTCGCGAGTCGCGACGGCACCGCTCGCCACGATTCCCGCGTACAGATCCCCGGCCGCGCCGGCCTCGGCCATGCCGCGATCGCCCGACATCGCCGCGAGGATGCGCGGCTCGAGCTGCGAGGCGTCGGCGACCACGAGCTTCCAGCCCGGATCGGCGACGACCGCGCCGCGGATCTGCTTGGGCAGCTGCAGCGCGCCGCCACCGCCCTTGCTGGCCCAGCGCCCGGTGACCACCCCGCCGGGAACGTACTCGGGGTGGAAGCGTCCGTGCCGCACGTTGGTGTCGAGCCAGTGCCAGCCGTTCGCGCTGAGCAGTCGGGCGAGTTTCTTGTATTCCAGCAGCGGCTCGATCGCCGGATGGGTCAGCTTCTTGAGCTCCCAGGAGCGGGTGGACCGCACCATGAGGCCGGCCCGACCCAGCGCCTTGAGCAGGTCGGGCGGCGAATCCGGGTTGAGCGTCGGGGCATCGAGTTCGGCGCGCAGACGCTCGAGCACGGCCTGCAGCTTCGCAGGCCGTGTTCCCGGTGCGGGGCGCGGGCCGAGATAGCTCTGCAGGATCGCGTCGTGCACGTCCTCCCGCCAGGGCAGCCCGGAATGGAGCATCTCGACGGAGACCAGCGCCCCGGCGGACTCCGCCGCGACCAGCAGCCCGAGCCGTGCCGGGTCGTCGGCACCGGCGATCGCGGCCCGCTGCAGTGCGAACTCGGCGAGCGTGTCTTCGTCGGAGGGCTCGGCGAGAGGTTCGTCGAGGTCGAACAGTGCGGTCTCCTCAGCCACCTCGACGGTCTCCGGCGCGGGGCGATCCCAGCTAGAGACTGCGCCGATCGCTAGATCGGAGGTCGCCGTCAGCGCGGAGCTCCGCAGAATGGCGTGGCTCAGCCGGAGATCGACGCAGCGCTCGACCCGCACGCCCTCCGCGAGCAACCGCGGGTACCAGCGGGTGGTGTCGTCCCATACCCATCGGGGATGACCGGCCTCCAGCTCGGCGACGGCACCTGCCAGCGCGCTCGCCCCGACATCCCGCCGCTCCCCCGTCGGGTCACCGCTCTCGTCGAGCGGCCGCAGCACCGCCCCGTGCGGGGACTCGAACAGGGCGACGTACACGGCTCAAGTCTGCCCTGCTCCGCCGACATGCCCGCGCCGGTCCCCGGCCCCCGGCCCCCCATTTCCGAAATGCAGGCACTTCGTGGTCGTGGTCGGCATGTCGGCGTAGACGCTCCGCACCTATCGGAGAATTGCCTGCATTCGGAAGCGGCCAGGTCGAACTGCGCGGTCACCATGTCAACAGGTCAACAGGTCAACAGGTCAACAGGTCAACAGGTCAACAGGTCAACAGGTCAACAGGTAGCGGGTCGCTGAGCGCCCCGCAGCATCACACGAAGGGCTCTGCGGTCTCCATCAGCCGAGAGCGGATCATGAAGCGCACGCCCTCCGGTGCCTCCACCGAGAATCCGCTGCCGCGGCCCTTCACCACGTCGACCGTGAGGAAGGTGTGGCTCCAGTAGGCGAACTGCTCGGACGACATCCAGAAGTCGATCACCTGAGGCGCCGCGCCGTCGGGAGCGATGTCCAACCGGCCCAGCAGCACATCCTGGTCCGAGGTGATGAAGTCTCCCGCGGGGTAACACATCGGGCTGGAACCGTCGCAGCAGCCGCCGGACTGGTGGAACATCAGCGGGCCGTACTGCTCCCACAGCTTTCGCAACAGATCGACCGCGACGGGGAGGAACTCGACGCGCGGTCTGGTCTCGCCGGGCACGGTCACCGTGGCGATCACCGTGCCGGTCTCAGTGGTTGTGGGTGCAGACATCCTCGTCCTCAGCTTCCGTCGGTACTGCTTAGCCCCAGTATGCGCCCGTAGTGCGCGGATCGAGCCACCCCGAACCCGGCTCGATCCACGCACTACGACTGCGGTTTAGAAGAATCCGAGCTTGTTCTCCGAGTACGACACCAGCAGGTTCTTCGTCTGCTGGTAGTGGTCGAGCGCGAGCTTGTTGTTCTCGCGACCGATGCCCGAGCTCTTGTAGCCGCCGAAGGCTGCCCCGGCCGGGTAGGCGTGGTAGTTGTTCACCCACACTCGGCCGGCCTGGATGTCGCGGCCCGCCCGATAGGCGACGTTGCCGTTGCGCGACCAGACGCCCGCCCCTAGTCCGTACAGGGTGTCGTTGGCGATGGAGATCGCGTCGTCATAGTCGGTGAAGCTGGTGACCGCGACGACCGGGCCGAAGATCTCCTCCTGGAAGATGCGCATCTTGTTGTTGCCCTCGAAGATGGTCGGCTGCACATAGTAGCCCTCGCTGAGGTCACCGCCGAGGTCGGCACGCTCGCCGCCGAGCAACACCTTCGCACCCTCCTGACGACCGATGTCGAGGTAGCTGAGGATCTTCTCCAGCTGGTCGTTCGAGGCCTGTGCACCCACCTGCGTGTCGGTGTCGAGCGGGTTGCCCTGGATCGCCTTCGCCGCGCGAGTGACGCCGTCTCCGAGGAACGTGTCGTAGATCGACTTCTGGATGAGTGCGCGGCTCGGGCAGGTGCACACCTCGCCCTGGTTGAACTCGAAGAGCACGAAGCCCTCCTGCGCCTTGTCGTAGAACGCGTCATCGCGGTCGGCGACGTCTTCGAAGAAGATGTTCGGCGACTTTCCGCCGAGCTCCAGAGTGACGGGAATGAGGTTGGCGCTGGCGTACTGCGAGATCAGGCGTCCGGTGCTGGTCTCACCGGTGAACGCGATCTTGCGGATGCGCGGGCTCGACGCCAGCGGCTTTCCCGCCTCGACGCCGAAGCCGTTCACGATGTTGAGCACACCGGGCGGCAGGATGTCGCCGATCAGCTCGATCAGCACGAGGATCGACACCGGCGTCTGCTCCGCCGGCTTCAGCACCACGGCGTTGCCGGCGGCCAGGGCTGGAGCGAGCTTCCACACGGCCATGAGGATCGGGAAGTTCCACGGGATGATCTGCCCCACCACTCCGAGCGGCTCGTGGTACTGGTATGCGACGGTATCGCCATCCAGCTCGGCGAAGTCTCCGTCCTGCGCGCGGATCGCGGCGGCGAAATAACGGAAGTGGTCGGCGGCGAGCGGCAGGTCCGCGTTCAGTGGTTCCCGGATCGGCTTGCCGTTGTCCCAGGTCTCGGCGACGGCCAGCAGCTCCAGGTTCGCGTCGATGACATCCGCGATCTTGTTCAACACGGCGGCACGCTCGGTGGCGCTCGTCTTGCCCCAGGCGGGGGCGGCCTTGTGTGCGGCATCGAGTGCCGCATCGATGTCTTCTGCCGTGCCACGGGCGACCTCGGCGAAGGGCTTGCCGGTCACCGGGGTGATGTCCTCGAAGTACTGTCCCTTGACCGGTTTCACCCATTCACCCCCTATCCAGTGCTCGTAGCGGGGCTTGAAGGTGACTTTCGCATCCGGGGTACCCGGGGCCGCGTACACGGTCATAACAACTCCTGTTCGACGTCATTGTCTTTGCGGGCCTGGTGAGCCCACGGTGTCAACGCTATGCCTCGACCGGTGCAATCAGGTTGCAGGATGTTGCGAACTCCCGCACCGCGAGAGCGTCAGCCCAGCTCGGCCTCGATGCGCTCCAGGCGCGCGACGACGGGTGCCCGCTTCGGCGACTTGGGCGGCAGCAGTCGCAGACACTCCCGCCACAGCTCGGCGTCGTAGGCGGACTCGTCGGTGCGGGCATAGGCGAGCAGGGTGTCCACGGACGCATCGGTGAGCAGCGCCTCGCGGAGCCGCGAGCTCACCTCCTCGCGCAGGGCGACGATGCCGGGCGCGGTCGAGGTCGGAAGGACGGCACCGGTGTAGGCGCCGAGCGCGACGCGATGTGCACCGCGGTCGAGGAAGGCGAGCACCCGGTGAGCGTCGAGATCGAGTCGGCGCGACAGCCGATAGGGGCGTGACAGCGGCACCAGGGTCGGGTCGACCCGCTCCAGCACCTTGCGTAGCCGCACCATCTCGGCGCGGAGCGTCACGACCGAGACCTCGTGGTCGTAGAGCAGGGCGGCCAGTCTGTCGACCGAGAGGCCCTCGGAATGCCAGGCGAGCAGCGACAGGATCTCCGTGTGCCGCGTGCTGAGCTCTGCGCTGCCGGTACCGGACACCAGCCGGCCCACGTCGGTTCCGAGAACGGAGAGCAGCGGTTCGGCTACCGGGGCCGCGCGGCGGCGGATCGGCGGGCGGCGGGCGTGCCCGTCCAGGCGCCGGATGCGCAACTCGGATTCGGCGGCGGCGACCGCGGCTTCCACGAGGGGCAGCGTGGCGGGAGCCGCGGCATCCGCTCCCCCGGTGATGTCGATGACGCCGAGCACCGCGCCCGACGACGGATCGTGCACCGGCACCGCGGTGCAGCTCCATGGGTGGACGATGCGGGTGAAGTGCTCAGCCCCCTGGATCTGGATGCCGTGGTCGAGCGCGAGGGCCGTGCCGGGTGCGCTGGTTCCCACCGCCGCCTCCGACCAGTCCGCCCCCTCGACGAATAGCATCCCCTCCGCCTTGCGGCGCAGGGTGCGGTCACCGTCGATCCAGAGCAGCCGCCCCGCGGCGTCGCCGATCGCCACGATGAGCCCGGCGTCGAAGCTGTGGCGGATGAGCAGACTGTGGATCGTAGGCAGCACCAGCGACATGGGATGCGCATCGCGGTACTCGCGCAGATCGTCGTCATCGAACTCGAATCCCGGATTCACCCGGTCGGGATCGAGATGGAGGTCGAGAGATCGCTTCCAGGAGGCGGCGACCAGTGGGCGGATGCCGGAGACTCTCGACCCCTCGCCGATCACAGCGTCGTGCGCCCGGCGGAGATTCAGCGGGGCAGCGGCCTGCACACGTGCCACGACAGCCTCCGATCACCGATGAACGAGTGCTGTGATCCTACCGCCGTCACCCGGCAATCGTGAGGGGATGTCGCCCTACTCGTGCAGGAGCGCGCCGTCCTTCTTCAGCACCTGCTTCTCGCCGGCCTCGATCGGCACGGCGAATCGGTTCTGCTTCGGCGGCATCGGGCAGTTGAAGGCGTAGCTGAATGCGCACGGCGGCAGGACCGCGCGGTTGAAGTCGAGCTCGATCGTGCCGTCGGCGCGGGGGGCGACGAACAGGAAACGACCCACGCTGTAGGTGCTGTCGCCGCTGGTGGAGTCGGAGAAGACCAGCTGGAGCGCACGGCCGGACTTGAACGCGGCGAGGTTGTAGTCGACCCCGTCCTTCGTGAAGGTAATCTCGCCCGGAACGGCGAGTTCCCGCGTCTTGCCGTCGTCTTTGAGGTGCTCGAAGCCGACCGTCGTTCCCCCCTCGATCTCGGTGAAGGTGCCGGTGATCACCCAATCGGGGTTGTAGGGGAAGGCCGAGATGCTGCCGAACTCCTGGATGCCCTCGGAGTCGGCATCCCACACCCGCAGCGCGTATGTGCCCTCCTCGCTGGCGATGACGAAGCCGGTGACCGTGGGGCCGAAGACGATCTCGCTCGGCGTTTCGGCATCCTTGCCACGAACGATGACCGAACCGTTCACCAGATTGCCGTCGACCGTGATGCCGTCCGCTGCAGTGGCCGTCAGCAGAAGACCGGACTCGCCTTTCGGCAGCGGTGCCCAGGTGCCGGGGACGCCCCAGATAGTCTGCGCGGAATCGATCCACTGCGTGTTGACCAGGGCGAGGCTGCCCTGGGGTTGCACGACCGAAAGCTCACGCCGTGCGTGGAAGGTCTCGAACTGCGATTCGGGGGTGCTGACGGTGGTGGTGTCGGTCATGGGTTCCATCCTGCCTTGGTTCCCCACTTGCAACCGCACTCGACGCGCGATTATGCCCGGCTCGGGCGTCGTGGTCGTGGTGTCGTGGTGTGGCGCAGCGACATCCGGTCAGCGCAGCGTGAGAGCCATGGCGGCCATCGCCGCGATCGTGGACAAAGCGATGAGAGCGCCGGAGACCACGATTGCAGTACCCGTCTTGTGTGCGACCCGCATGATGCCCCGATTCTCGAAGAGGCTCAACTGTGGCACAGATCGAACTCGCGGTGCCGCATCGTGCCCGAGACGGCCACGGATTGGGCCACCCTCCGCGGCGGTCGTGGCTTAACGCAAGAAGCCGGCCACCGCTTGCGCGATGACCGGCTTCCTTCAGATAGAACTGAAGCGCTCTCTAATCCGAAAGGATTTAGAGGGGACGGATGTTCTCCGCCTGCGGACCCTTGGGGCCCTGCGCCAGGTCGAATTCGACCTTCTGGTTCTCGTCGAGGGACTTGTAGCCACTCGAGTTGATCGCGCTGTAGTGCGCGAACACGTCGGGGCTGCCGTCGTCGGGGGCGATGAATCCAAAGCCCTTTTCAGCGTTAAACCACTTCACGGTTCCTAGTGCCATAATTTTTCTCCTTCAGGAGTCTTCGCGTGGATCCGACTTTCGGAACCACTCGTCGCGGTGTTCATCGTCCGCTCCCGAAAAAGTCAAGGCACCCGCCGAACGAAAATTCGAGGAGTTCCAAGCATTCAAGATGTGCGAGGTACTGCAACTGCACGTGCCACGCTAGTGCACTTCCGCGCAAAAGCGACAGGTGTGTAACACAAACGGAACAGAATTTTTTACAACCCGTGAGCCGGGCCCCCTCGCTACAGTGACCCCATGGGTGTCACATTCACGACGACGGTGCTTCAGGCGCCGGGCATGAAAGCCACCGGGCTGCCGGTCCCCGACGAGGTGCTCGCTGCGCTCGGCAGCTCGAAAAAGCCCGCCGTTACGGTCAGCGTCGGCGATTACCGCTACTCGAGCACCGTCGGTTCCCGCGGGGGCGGGTACCTCATTCCCCTGAGTGCGGCGCATCGAGCCGCCCTCGGACTGAACGCCGGCGACCCGGTCGCAGTGACTCTGGAGCTCGATCTCGCTCCCCGCACGGTGGAGATCCCGGATGACCTCACCACAGCACTTGCACAGGTTGACGGCGCTCGCGCCGCCTTCGATGCGCTCTCGCCGTCGCGCCAGAAAGCGCACGTCACGAGCGTGGACGGCACGAAGAATCCCGAGACGCGCGCCCGCCGCGTCGCCGCGGTGGTCGACCAGCTCGGCTCGACGCCGTGACCGACCCCATCCACCCCGCCGACCGCGACATCGACCCTCACGATGGCCGCCCCGAGACCGCCGCACAGCGGTACGACCGCAACTGGGACGAGATCCTGCAGGAGTTGCGCGTCACGCAGACCGGCACACAGATCATGAGCGGCTTCCTGCTCACGCTGCCATTTCAGCAGCGGTTCGAGGAGATCCAGAGCTACGAGCGCGTGATCTACTTCGTACTGGTGATCCTCGCGGCCACCACCACGGCGTTCGGTCTCGCCCCCGTCGCGCTGCACCGCGGGCTGTTCCGTCGGCATGCCAAAGAGCAGATGGTGGGAATCGCCGATGTGCTGTTGCAGATCGTGCTGGTGCTCGTGTCGTTGCTGACGGCCGGCGTCGTGCTGTTCCTTCTCGGGTTCCTGGTGAACCTCGGCTCGGGAATCATCGCCGGCAGCGGCGTGCTCGTCCTGCTGATCGCGCTGCTCGTTGTGCTGCCTCGAACCGCGCGACAGCGCCTGTAGATCCACCGAGTCGGTGGGCCGCTCTAGACGCGCGACACCGTCGGCAGGCGCTTCTTCGACAGCCAGACGACGCCGATTCCGACGAGGCCGATGACGGCAGCGATCAGCACGATGTAGAACGCCACCGACACGTAGCCCTGCGGAGAGGTATTCGGGTTGAGGAATGGATACGGATACCAGTACGACCTGCCGGTCACCGCATCGAAAGTGAGCGGTCCGCGGATGAGCGTGTAGATGCCCCAGGCGAGCGGGAAGATCAGGATGGGCCAGACGCTTTTCCAGGCCATCGGGCGCCGCCCGGGGGCGAACAGCCAATCGAGAATCATGTACGCGGGGGCGACCACATGCAGGATCTCGTTCGACCAGCCGAGCGTGGCGCCCTGGGGCAGTTCGATGCCGCGCAACAGCAGGTTGTAGACGATCCCTGTCGTCGCCATGTAGGTGACGGTCGCGGCGCGCAGCCCCAGGTACCAGCCACGGTCGTCACGATCGCCGCGGACGATGAACCACGCGCCGAGCAGGGTCACCACCACGGTGAGCACGTTCGACTCGATCGTGAAGAAGCTGAAGAAGTTGACGACCTGCACGATCGGATTGTCGATACCCGCGGCGCGCCAGTTACTCAGACTCAGCGAGAGCTGACCCACGATGGCGACGATCACTGCGGCGGCGATGAGCACACGGAGGACGAGGACGAGCGGTCTCATGCGCTCACTGTAGCGACGGAGCAGTCGGGGCGAGCCGCGGCTCACACGTAGGTGTGAAGAAGTTGCCACTCCTGTCGGCTCTCATCGAACAGCACGTCGAACATGCGCGTCTCTCCCGCGTCACTCGTACCCTGAAACCGCCAGCCCAACGGCATCTCATCGGGCGGGTGGGTGATCGCCGCATAGTCGACATCGAGAGCGGTCGGCGTATCGCTCACCCGGTATCGTCTGCCATCCCACACGAACCGCTCCGGAATGCCGCGCACCCCGGTCCATACCGTCACTGTCGCTCCCACGAGTGTCATCACGACTCCCTTCACTCGAATCGAACGTATGTTCGAATGATTCGACTGTAGACGCACTCGCCGACATCCGCCAGGCGACCTGGACAAACCTTCGCCCCCGGTCGGGTGTACGGTCTGCGGCATGGCGAGACCGAAGAATTTTCCCGGCGAGAGGGTCGCGGTCATCCCGCTTCCCAGCATCGAGGGCGCCCTCCAGCAGCCCATCACTCGCCATCTCACCGTCACCATGGCGGGCCTCTTCCCCGAAGCCCGCGGGCACTGGAAGGACCGGCCTCAGGGGATTCCTGAGGCGATCCTGCTGGTCTGCGTCGCTGGCTCCGGTGCCGTGGTCATCGACGGAGTCCGCACCCGCATCGGCCCCTCGACCGCGATCCTGATTCCCCCCTCGATGCCGCACAGCTACGGCGCTTCCGACGACTCCCCGTGGACCATCTGGTGGTGTCACGTGCGGGGAAACGATGTCGACGACCTCGTCGCGGAGGCCGGCACGACTGCCGAGCGCCGCATCCTGTCGCTTCGCGCACCCGATCGCGCCGTCGCCGCGATCGATGAGGTGGTGACGCTGCTCGAGAACGACGTCTCGCGCGCACGTCTCATCGCCGCCTCCGGCGCCGCCTGGAAGCTCCTCACGCAACTCGCGACCGAGCGGCTGCTCCCGCTGAGCGGAGACCCGCTGCAGCGCGCGATGGAATATCTCGCCAGCAGGCTCGATAGTCGCGTGCAGGTGCCAGAGCTGGCACGCCTCGTGGGCGTATCACCGTCACACCTCAGCGGGCTCTTTCACCGGGCCACCGGGGGCGGGGTACTCGCCCACCACACCGCTCTGCGGATGGCGCGCGCGCGGCAGCTTCTCGACTCCACCACGATGACCGTGGCGGCAGTCGGCGCTGACGTGGGCTACACCGACCCGTTCTACTTCTCGCGGCACTTCCAGAAGATGCATGGGCTCAGCCCGACGGAGTACCGCGGTCAGAACAAGGGCTGACGCCCCCTAGGCGCGGTTACGGATCGCGCGCACGATGAAGCCGATCACGCCCACGAGCAGCAGGATGATCGCGATGTAGATCAGCCACTTGACCGCCTCGATGGCGATGCCGAAGCCGAAGAAGATCAGGGCGAGGATGATGAGGACGATGAAGAGTGCTGGCATACGGAGGAGTGAACTCCCGAACTTCCTCGCTGTCTATCCCCGGCCGGTGTCGGGGGCTCGCGCGACAGTGAGGCCATGACCTCCGTCGCGTTCTTCCGCAACCTCAACCAGGGGCAGCGCGGGAATCCCACGACGGCGGCACTGCTCGAGGCGCTGGGCGCCGCCGGCGCACGCGACCTCCGCCCGGTGCGCGGCAACGGCACCGTGCTCTTCACCAGCGCCGACCCCGAGGCGACGGCAGCGGCGGCTCGCGCGTCGCTTGCACCATGGGACGACGTCGTCTTCGTGCGCGAATCGGCCTGGCTCGCCGAGCTGCTCGGCGCCGCGATGCCAGACGATCGGACGGAAATCACCCTGTTCGACCCGAGCGTCACCGCTCCCCCTCAGCGCGGAAAGCGGTGCGAGATCGTCTCCTCGGGGCCGGGATACGCCGTGGTGCTCAACGATTCCGCTCGGCAGAGCGACGGAACGCCGACGGTGGAGCGGATGCTTGGGGTGCCCGCGACGTCGCGAGGTGTCCCGACGCTGCGCCGGGTTGTCGCATCGGCCTAACGACCGTCGCGGATGTCACCCAGCCGAGTGCTGCTGAAGGTGACGTGATCGAAGCGCACCGAACATCCGTCGCCTGTGGGCGCCTGCGCCACGAGGCCCGCCTGCACGGGCGACGCGCCGTCGTCGATCGCGAAAAATCGGATGAGACGCCAGGTCAGCCCATCGGGCGAGGCGTGGAAGGCGTAGGCACGGTCGATATGGGAGATGCGGAGCCAGATATGTGGGCCGTCGACGACGTGGGAATTGGCGTCGTCGGCGACGCCGCGAGCAACGACGGATACCACCATCGGCTCGCGTTCGGGCGAGAACTCGAAGCAGAGCTTGGCCCAGTGGTGGTCGTCGATCCAGACCATGAGCGCTCCCGCGTCGAAGGTGGAGACGAAGTCGACCGAGACGCGGGCGCTCAACTGGAAGTCGCCGGGCGGGGCCGAGCCGAGCAGGGTTGCGGCGTTCAGCACCGGCGCGGGGCTTTCGCCCGCCGGGCCGCCGGGGCTGATGAAGATGTCGCTGCGCGGCGGGGCGGTGGCGGTGATCTCGTCATCGGCGACGGTCCACTGGCCTGTTGCCGTGAGGTCGAAGGGGAACTGGCTCATGAGGTTCTCGCTGGGTCGGTGGCGGGAAGCGGGCGGATGCGGTCGTCCTGCTCGCGCAGTTCGACGAAGGTATCGTGCGCGGTCGAATGCATCGCCTCGTCGTAGGCGGCCATCGCCGCCCCGATCGCCGGACCCGCGGAACCGCGACGGCGAACGCGCACGGCGACGAGCGCAAGCCCGGCCATCACCGTGGCGGCGGCGAGCACCACGAGCGCGCTGAGCAGGAAGTCGGTCACCCGCTCAATCTAGCGGCGGACCGCCACCTCAGGCGTCGGCTGCGGTGACCTCATCGCCGAAACGGTAGTCGAAGGTGGCGACCCCGTTCACCTCGGTCGCGCCCTCGTAGTAATAGAGGGCGATGTCATCCGTCGCTTCGTCGAGGGTGACCACCAGCGGCGACAGGGGGACCTCGCTGACGGCGGTGGGATTCATGGTCGTGCCGTCCGCCGGGCCGCCGTGCAGCTTGGCGACGTACGGGATGCCCGTGGTGGTGAAGATTCCCTCGCTCATCTCCGCATCCTGGCAGGTGTCGCGCGCCCGCTGCCAGAGGCGGCGAGGGCTACCCACCCGAACGGTCGTGGCTGATTGACGACGTCGAGCGTCGCGTCCCCCCGCACCGCCCTTCGGAAACTCAGGACTGTGGTGCGTCGGCGCACCCTTCGCGACGCTCGGGGGTTACTTCTTCCTGAGTTTCCAAAGGGCCGGAAGGCCAACGGTTGCGCGCGGGCCGCGCGCTCGACGCAATTACGCGGTGGCCAGCTTGGGGGTGCGCAGCACCTTCTCCAGGGCTTTGCCCTTCGCGAGCTCGTCAACGAGTTTGTCGAGGTAGCGGATCTGCTGCATGAGCGGATCCTCGACATCCTCGACCCGGATGCCGCACACGACGCCGGTGATCAACGACGCGTTGGGGTTCATCGGGGCCGCGGCAAAGAACTCCTCGAACGTCGAGCTGTCGGCGATGTGGCGGTCGAGTGTCGCCTCGTCGAAACCGGTCAACCACGTGATCACCCGGTCGAGCTCGGCCTTCGTGCGCCCTTTGCGCTCCACCTTGGTGAGGTAGAGCGGATACACCGCGGCGAAGGCGGTTCCGAAGATCCTGGACACGGTTTCAGCGTAGGCGCGATCGGCGGTGAGGTCGAGAGTCGTGAACGCACGGCCCTCACGAAGTCGCGCGACCATCACCCTCTGGTTTCTCGGAGCGATTGTTCGCGGCGCCGCACCCTCTGAGGTCACGCCTCAGGCAGCAGCGTGAACTCCGCCCTGCCCAGAATGACGCCGTTCACTTGCAGTTCTATGGCGTGTGCCCCGGGGTAGTAGCGGCGGGTGGTGATTGCGCGGAACGAGTGCTCACGGGTGCGCTCGAGCCGCTCGCCCGGCGCGAGCGTCGCCGTCGCCAGCTTGAACGTCTTGCCGGTCTGAGAGCCGTTCGCCTTGCTGTGGTGGACGATGTAGTCGATGGCCAGCCGTGCTGGCTGGCGGCCGCTGTTGGTTATGCCGAACGCGAACCGCACCGCGCCGCCGAACGGCACTCCCACCCGATCGAGTGTCGGACCGTCGACGACGATCGACTCCGCGCGAGCGAACCCGAGCAACGCCAAGGCGTCGGGGTCGCCGCGCTTGACGAGTGTCCGCAGCCCGTGTGCAACCAGTCGCCCGGTGTTCTCGTCGGGCTGCGACATCCATTGTTTCGCTGTCTCTATGACGATCTCCGGCTGTTGGCGACTGAGGTCGTTGAGGTGGTTGGCGACCGAGCGACGGACGTACTCGCTCGGGTCGCGGTACAGGGCTGCAATTATCGGCAAGGTCGCCCTCGGGTGTGCGAGGAGCCCCGGCACTCTCGTCGACCACGGCAGGAAGGCACGGGTGCCCTCGGAGGCAAGTCGTCGGAGGTCGATGTCGTCGGAGAGCGTCCACGTCTGAATGATCCCCAGCGCCCGTTCCAGGTCATGGTCGAGCAGGCTCCGGATGGCGAACTCGGAGGTGAGTCGTGAGGTCAGCTCGCCGAGGAGAGCCATCGCGTCGTCGAACGCCCGGTCAGTATTCTCGGTGATGGCTTTGACCGCGACAGCCGAGGTGACCGGCCAGATGAGCCAGCCGCTGAACAGCGGATTTCCGGACTGTGCGCGGCGGATGATGCGCACGAACGAGTCATAGTCACCGGGCAGGTCCGCCACCAGCGCGTCCCGGAGAAGGTCGCTGCGCTCGCGCAACGAGAGAGGAGAGAGCGAGGCGGACGCGTTCCGCAGACGGGTCAGCTCGTTCTCCGGGGCCGCGACGTGGATGGCGCGCACGAGGGCGTCCGCGGTGTGGGGTCCGATCAGTTCGTCGGCAAAGGGCATGAGTGATTCCTGTCTGCGATGTGGTTACCATGCTCTCGCGAACACCGGGCGGAAAAAGGCAGTGGCCCGCGAGGTGCGCTGCACCGAGGCTGCGCTGCTGAGGGAGTCTCGATCAGAGATCCGTAGAGGTCCCGATCACGGAATTCTGTAGGGCGGACGGGACTTGAACCCGTGACCGACGGATTATGAGAGCGCGAGGTGCCTGTCTCACCTGAGGCAGTGAGGGGAACTCGGTGGTCACATCCCAGTTGTTAGAACGGGACTAGAGCGCACGCGGGTATACGTCGGAGGCCGTCTGAGGAAGCTCGGGGACATCTTCATGCCCCACGCGTTGGGTCTCCGAGAGCGCTCAGGATGTGGGCATGCGGTGTCTCGGCGAGATGGGCGTAGATCCGAGTCGTGAGAGGCGAGACGTGCCTTAGCAGTCGTCCGACCTCTTCCAGCGAGACGCCGTCCTGAATCAACCAACTCGCGAAGGTGTGACGGAGGTCATGAATTCGCACGTGGCCGACCTCTGCTCGCTGCACCGCGGGAGCCCACACTCGGTTGTGCCAGTTTGAGTAGTCGGGAAGTCCTTTGAAATACTCGACCCTTCGGCGGTCTTCTGCCGGGTGATGATCGCCGCGGGGAGGACTGGGTCGAGTCGCATGACGAGCAAGGTGTTGTAGTCGTACCTGATGGGTTTCGGGCGGTCGTGGTTCGGCCAGGCAATGATGGCTCCTCTCGGTGGGGAGCAGGCCGGCCTTCTGCAGTGATCGATTCTAGGCAGATCATCCGACAGAAACCGCTCACACTTTCGTTGACTAGATAAGCTCACCGAATGGCCGCCCAGCAGTCGCGAGCACGCGACGACCGAACCCCTGAAATCGTCTTGCGACATGCTACAGAGACGATCGCAACCGCCTTCCATGGCCTTGACCTGATGCGGTCTAACACCGTCGTGTTTCGGAGCGCGGAGGTCGCGGAACAACTGGACAAGTCCGAGCTGCTGCGCATCCCCACCGAGGTGCATGGCCTTCTTCGGACGCAACGCCAAGGGCTTCGCATTGGTGCAACCTTCGGAGCCGCGACTATGGATGCCCTCGCCGGCTTGCGCCACAGGGTTGATGGTTACGACGAATGGTGCGCACCAATCGAAGAAACGCTGCGCTCAGATGTCTCGTTCACTTTGCTGCGCGCGATGCGCCACGGCGTAATTCACAGAGGCAACATGGGAAGGACGCGCTCGCAGATGAGCTTTCTCACTGACGGTGACAAGGTAACCGCGACCGCAAGTTTGGTAGCCATCCTCCCGGCCGAAGAGTCACCAGAAGAGGGGTTGGCCGGTTCGGAGCAACTCTTGTCGACTCACATGGACCGATATCTGTCCTTCTTGAATGACGCGGTGGCGGGGGCCTGGGAACAATTTTGCCCGGGGGTGACTCCCACGGACGAGACCTTCGTCGTGGGTCTGTCGGAGGTCATTCTGGACAGTTAGTGAGGGACGAGCTCCGCGATCGACCGATCTCTGTGGGCGGTGTGCAGGGTGGCGACGTCTTCGGGGCTGAGCCCTGCGTTTTCCGCGATCTCTTCGATGGTCATATCGCGTGGCCACTCGCCCGCGATGATACGCACAAGCGCGATGGCGATGGTATCCATGCCGGAAGATTAACACCCAAACCCGCTAAGTTGGATGGCTCTTTTCGCGGACACCACTCGAGGACATCGTGTTCGAGCTTCCGGAGCTCGGTGAGACGCTCCATCCCGGCGACGACGGCGGGATCACCGTCGGGAAGGTCAGGCTCGGTGATGGTCACCAGGCCGTCCCGGCGCCGAAGGGGATGCTGAGCAGGCTGATCCCCGCGAGGACGATTCCGATTATTGCTGGGCCTGTTCCTGTCCGCCCGATGCTGATGGTGCGGTTGAGTCCCCAGATGCCGCAGATGATCGCAACAATGTCAATCGGCCCGCCGATGAATATGCCAACGAGCGGGATGCCGGTGACGAGGAAGCCGACGATTCCGGCTGCGAGTGCGAAGGCTGCGGGCATGTTGGTGACGGGTGTCGCGTTGGCCGGCGCTGGTGTTGGTGGTGGGGGTACTTGGAAGTGTTCTGTCCACATGACACCGTCCCAGTACCGAATGCGCCCGGATGCGGGGTCCGGGTACCAGCCTGCTGCTGGGGCGGGTGTATGGGTGCTCATTCGGTGATGATATTCGCTCGACCTTTTCGCCAGCAATGCCCCCGAACTGGCTCACGCGGTCAACCTCCGCGGTCGACCATGCTGGGCGGATGACCGACGACGAACGTGCACTGCTCGAATTCGAGGAACGGCTCCCGCGCGACGGCGGGAAGAAGCTCGACGCGATCCGAGCGGAGTTCGACGTCTCGGCTGCCCGCTACTACCAGTCTGCTGTTCCGTATTGCCGCGCTGCCCGAAGCGGCCGAGAAGTACCCGATGCTGGTGAAGCGCATCCAATGACGGCAGGCGACCGCATCGACCGCTCGAGCGGCACGGTCGTTGCGGTGACTTGCCCCACGTTAGCCCCACGGGGCCTCTCCCCCGCCGGGTGATGGTCGTGGATTCCCTGTAATTGATTGGTAGGGCGGACGGGACTTGAACCCGTGACCGACGGATTATGAGTCCGCTGCTCTAACCAGCTGAGCTACCGCCCCGTGCGCGACGAAATCAGGAGAGTTCGAGCGACGCATCGGTGACCGGATCGGTCACCTTTTCTCCACGATACAGCGCTTCGAAGATGCTCAACGTGCGCTGGATGTCGTGGGCCGCGATGTAGCGGAGGCTCCATTTTTTCATCGCGGTGGTCTCGGCATCCGTTTGGGTGAGGACCATGGTGAGCTTCGCCGCCAGATCGTCGACGTCGCCCGGCGTGAAGAGGTAGCCGTTCTCGCCGTTGTGCACGAGGTGCGGCAGCGCCATGGCGTCCGCGGCGACGATGGGCACACCGGAGGCCATCGCCTCCATCGTGGCGATGCTCTGCAGCTCAGCGATGGAGGGCATGGCGAACACGGTCGCGTGGGTGAGGGCGTCGTGCAGCTCCTCCTCCGTCACGTAGCCGGTGAACGTGGTGCGGTCGGCGATGCCGAGGGTCTTCGCCAGCTGCTGCAGCTGGTTCAGCAGATCTCCGCCACCGACGATCTGCAACTTCGCGTCGAGGGCGGGATCGAGTTTCACCACTGCGCGCATCAGCTCGTCGATGTGCTTCTCGGCGGTGACCCGACCGACGAACAGGATGCGATTCTCCGTGCGCTTCTCGAAGCTCGGCGTGTAGAGCGACGCATCGATGCCGCAGGAGACGGCGTGGACATCCGTGATGTCGGTTTCGGCCTCGAGGAAGTCGGCGGCCTTCCGCGATGGCGAGGTGACGGCAGACATCATGCGGTAGGTCTTGGCGGCATCGTTCCAGGCGATGCGCGCGGCGGTGCGGCGCAGGAACTGCGGCAGCAACGTGTGCTCCATGAGGTTCTCGGGCATGAAGTGGTTCGTGGCGACGACGGGGATGCCCCGCACCACGGCCTCGCGGGTGAGCCCACGACCGACCACGATGTGCGACTGGATGTGCACCACGTCGGGCCTGAAGTCATCCAGAATCTTGCGGGAATAGTGACGCACCCGCCACGGGGCCACGTACCTCAGCCAGTCGTGCGGGTACCAGCGGTACGACGGCAGGCGGTAGACGCCGAAGGTGGCGCCCTCGTGGGTCTCGCGGATGAGGCCGCGCGTGCGTCCGGAAGCGGGCGAGACCACCCGGACCTCGTGTCCGCGTTCGGTGAGGCCTGCGGCGAGGCGGGCGGAGAACATCGCCGCACCGTTGACGTCGGGCGGGAACGTGTCGACACCGATGAGGATCTTGAGCGGTCTCGTCGGGTCAGCGTCCGGGAGGGGCGCGTGGTCCGGCACATCAGTCACGGGTCAGGGGATCCTTGCAATAGACAACGAAGACTCCAGCTTATCGCTGGGTCTGTGGATGGTACTTGGCCAGCTGGAAGACGCCGTAGACCGCGATGGCTCCGGCGATGATGAAGGCGAAGATCGCCCAGAGCGGCGCCTTGTCGGCCTCTCGGAGCACCACGATGCCGATCGTCACCGCCACGAGGGGGTCGATCACGGTGAGGCCGGCGATGACCAGGTCGGGGGGACCGGAGGCGTATGCCGTCTGCACGAAGTAGCCACCGAGAATCGTCGCGGCGATCAGCGCGATCACGCAGAGGATGGTCAGCCATTCGACGCCGTCCGAGCCGAACATGATGATCGTCTGGATGCGCCCGATCACGACCTTGGCGAGGGTGGCGACGAAGCCATAGAGCACGCCGGCGCCGACGATGTAGATGATCGCCTTGAACCGCTGCCGGAAGAACGCGAAGGCGAGCGCGAAGATCACGGTGATGACGAGCAGCAGGAGCAGCACGATGGTGAGCTCGCGGGTCGTGATCTCCTTCTCCTGCGCGTTGAAGGCAGCGATCGTGACGAACAGGCCCACGCCGACGATGCAGTAGGTGATCGATCGGATGGTCTGGCCGGTGAGCTTGACCTTGGACACCCGCGCATTGACGACGGCAGTGATCACCAGAGCAACCGCGCCGAGCGGCTGCACCACGATGATCGGCGAGAACACCAGCGCGGTGAGCTGGAACACGACGGCGAGCCCCAGCAGCAGGGTGCCGAACAGCCAGGACGGTCGGCGGAGCAGCGCGAGCAGCTGGCGGAAGCTGAGAGCGGATGCCGGGGCTCCCTCTCGCTGCGCATCCACCTTGGTCACGCCACGGTGCTGCAGCTGGGCGCCGGCCGCGAGGAACACCGCTCCGACGAGGGCGATGGGGATGCCGATGTATGCCCTCGGCGTCAGGAGCGCGGCGGAAGCAACCTCGGTAAGCACTGGCGTCACGAAGGCGACCCTACCCGGTGACCAGTCGATATTCTTGGCGAATGGCCGTACTTCCGATTCAGATCACGGGTGAACCCGTACTCCACTCCCGCGCACTCGAGGTGACGACCTTCGACGAGGAGCTCAGCACCCTCGTCGACGACATGTTCGAGACCATGGAGAAGGCTCCCGGGGTGGGGCTTGCGGCGCCCCAGGTGGGCGTGCCCCTGCGCGTGTTCGTCTACAACTGGGTCGACGACGACGAGGTGCTCTGGCGCGGCGTCGCCATCAACCCCGAACTCTGGATCAGTCCGATACCGACCGGGGAAGCGGATGACGAGGCCGAGTCGGAGGGCTGCCTCTCCGTTCCGGGTGAGCGGTTTCCACTCCGTCGCGCAGAGCTCGCCATCCTGCGCGCCGTCGACCTCGACCAGCAGCCCTTCGAGATCCGCGCGGAGGGCTGGCTGGCTCGGATCTTCCAGCACGAATACGACCACCTCGACGGCGTGCTCTACGTCGACCGTCTGGAACACGTTCACGCCAAGGCCGCGGCCAAAGCGATCCGCAAGAGCGGCTGGGGCAAGCCGGGCGAGAGCTGGCTGCCGGGCACCGACGACCTCGACGCGTAGGGATCCCGCTCGGTTTCGATACGGCTGCTCCTGCGTCGCGGCCTACTCGACCAACTATGCGCCGAAGACGGCGCGAAGCAGCGCCGCGGTGGCTGCAGCGGCGAGCACCACCAGGATGAACGGCACCCGGAGCGCGAACAACACCGCTGCGACGGCAACGGCCGGCACGCGGGCATCCAGCACTACCTGCTGGCCGCTGGCCAGCGTCTGCACCCCGATCAGGGCGGCGAGCAGCGCCACGGTCAAGAGGTTGGCGATGCGCGCCGGCGCCGGCTTCTCGAGCGCCGACGGGGGCACGAGGTAGCCCGCCAGCTTGAGCGCGAGGCAGGCAAGTGACGCGATGATCACGATCAACCAGAGGGTCATGCGGGGGCACCTCCCGCCCTGTCACGGGACCCGAACCAGTTGAACGCACCGACCAGGATGGCGACCACCGCCGCCACCAGCACCGGCAGGCCGGGAATGAGTACCGGGGTGAGCGCGATCGCCACGACAGCGGCTGCGGCGGCCACCGCGACCGTCTGCAGCTGACGCAGTCGGGGCCAGAGCAGGCCGAGGAAGGCCGCTGCGGCAGCGGCATCCAGCCCGTAGACCCGCGGATCACCGAGGGCGTTGCCAATGAGGGCCCCGATGACCGAGGTGATGTTCCAGCCGACGAAGGTCGCGGCGGCGGTGACCCAGAAACCCACCACCTGGCTGCGTCGATCGGGCTGGGTCATCGCGACAGCGGTGCTCTCGTCGATGGTGACCCAGGCCGCGGCGAACCGGCGCCAGCGACCGCCGCCGATGATCGGAGCCATCCGGATGCCGTAGATGCCGTTGCGGATGCCCAGGATGGCAGCCGCGGAGATGGCTGATGCTCCCGCCGCGGTTCCGCCCGTGGCCAGCACCCCGATCAGGGCGAACTGCGAGCCGCCGGTGAACATGACCAGGCTCATCACCGAGGTCTGCCAGACGTCGAGCCCGGCCGCCACGGCGAGCGCCCCGTAGGAGATCCCGTAGGCCGCGGCCGAAACACCGACGGCGATGCCCTGGCGCAGCGCCGCAGTCTCGGCGCTAGAGCGCGCCATCGTCGGCGACGGGGACGGCCGCGGCGGCAGCCCGAATGGTCGCCAGCAGGAGCTCCGGCGCGGTGTCTTTGAACAACACGGCGAAGACTCCGTCGGTGGCCTCGTCGACGGTTTCCTCCGTGACCTCGACCGCGGTGAGCAGGATGATGCGCGGCGCCGCGCCGAGGGCGAGCACCTCCGTGTCGCGCGAGATGTGACCGGCGGCGACCAGCCCGTTGACGCGGGGCATCTGGATGTCCATGAGCACGACATCCGTCAGTTCGTTGCGGGTGAGCGCGAGCACCTGAGCACCGTCGCTCGCCTCTCCCAGCACGACGATGTCGGGCTGCGAGTCGAGCACCATGCGGTAACCCTGACGCTGCAGCGGCTGATCATCGGCGAGCACGACACGGATGACCGGGGCCGCGAGCAGATCGCTCACGACGTTTCCAGGTTCACGCCGTGCACGCCGTTGTCATAGCGCAACGCCGGGAAGATCGCGGAGATCGAAAAGCCGACGCCGGGAACGGCATAGGCGTTGAGGATGCCGCCGAACAGGGCAGCGCGCTCCCGCATCTCGGTGATTCCGGGACCGCTGACGACGTTGGTCAGCGCATGAAGGTCGTCGTCGATCGTGTACGGACGCCCCCGCGTCTCCGCGTGCGGGTCGCGCCCCTCACGCACGGCAGCGGTTCGCGCACCCTCATCGTCGACGAGCACCTGCAGGCCCTCCTCGGTCCAGGTGAACGCCACCCTGACCTTGGTTCCCTCTCCGCCGTATTCGAGCGCATTCGACAACGCCTCCTGCAGGATGCGGTAGATCGCGAGCTCCGCGCCCTCCTTGAGGTCGAAGCGCTGGCCGGTCTCCACGAACTCGATGTCGAGCCCGGCATCGCGCATGACGGCGAACAGGTCTCGTGCGGTCTTGAGGCGCGGTTGCGGGGATGCGGCGGCCTCGCCGTCCTGCACGACGCTCATGACCCGGCGGAGGTCGGCGAGGGTGGAGCGGGCGGTGTCGGCGATCACGGCCGCGGAGCGCACCGCGGCATCCGGATCGGTCTTGGCCGCGTACTGCGCGCCGTCGGCCTGGCTGATGATGACGGACACCGAGTGCACCGCCACCTCGTGCAGCTCACGCACGATGCGGAGGCGGCCGAGTTGCTCCTGCAGTTCGACATCGGTGTCGAGACGCTGTCGTTGGGCGTCGACGCGGGCGAGGTACTGGCGACGACGACCGCGGGCGTTGACCGCCCACAGGATGGCGAAGACGACCGTGAGGACGAGGAACACGGCGGTCGCGATGGCGAGCACCATGGCGAGAAACTGTGCGTTCTCGGCAAGCCAGGCGTCCACGGTTCTTCTCCCTCTGGCTCCGGTTGAAGCCCGAACTCGAGGGTAGCGCCCTTCGACGAGCTCAGGGACCGTCGTATCACGGTCCCTGAGCTCGGTCTCGACCGGCGACTTACTGCCGACGGGGCTGTGCGTTCGCGCGCAGCACCTCGAGGCGGGCGCGGTATTCGACCTCGTCGATGTCGCCCTGCGCGAAGCGCTCGGCGAGGGTCGACTCGGCGCTGTGTGCGGCCGCCCACCCGCCGAAGGCGGGGTGGCCGCCCTGCTCCCAGGTGCGACGCCAGCGCCGACGGCCGAGCGTGGCGATCAGCACGATGACCCCGATCCAGAACAGCGGGATCAGGAGGAAGAAGAACCCGAAGCCGCCGGCGAACGGCGCGCCCCACGGGTGGGACATGACGAGAGTGGAAAGCATGGTGAATCCTTGTCTGACGGGGCTCCGGCGGAACCGTTGCATCAAGACTCGCCGCTCATCCGGATCCGCGAATCTGCCCGACGGATACTCCGTGCTACTCCCCCGGGAGCAGGCCGGGTCAGTCGCTGTACCCCGCCCGTACCAGGCCTGTCTCGTAGGCGACGACCACGAGCTGAACCCGGTCTCGGGCGTTCAGTTTGGCCATGATGCGCGAGACATGGGTCTTCGCCGTCAGCGGGCTGAGGAAGAGGCGGCGGCCGATCTCGTCGTTGGTGAGCCCCAGCCCGACCAGGCCGAGCACCTCGCGCTCGCGCTCGGTGAGCACCGCGAGCTGGCGGGTGTCCGGAGCCTCCTTGAGCGTGCCGGCCACCCGCTCGAGCAGCCGCTTCGTGACCCCCGGCGACAACAGGGCATCGCCACCGGCGACGACATGGACGGCGCGGATCAGCTCCACCGGCTCCGTGTCCTTCACCAGAAACCCACTCGCACCGGCGCGGATCGCCCGGGCGACGTACTCGTCCAGCTCGAAGGTCGTCACGATCACGATGTGCGTGCCCGAGAGGGCGGTGTTCGCCACGATCTGTTCTGTAGCCCACAGACCGTCGCCCTCGGGCATCCGGATGTCCATGAGCACGACATCGGGGCGTTCGCGCGTCACCAGGGAAACGGCCTCGCTGCCCGTGCCCGCCTCGCCCACGATCTCGAGGTCGGGCTCGGCCTCCAGCAGGGAGCGGAAGCCCGCGCGGATGAGCTGCTGGTCGTCGGCGATGGCGACGCGGATCATGGGGTGCCCTTCGTCGTGGGGATCGTCGTGGGGATCGTCGCGCGCACCTCGAAGCCGCCGGACTCCCGGGGGCCGGCCTCGAGGGTTCCCCCGAGGAGCTCGGCGCGTTCGTGCATGCCGAGCAGGCCACGGCCGCCGCTCGACGACGATGGCACGCCGACACCGTCGTCGGTCACGGTCAACCGGTATGCGCCATCGACCTCCTCGGCCAGAACGGTGACGCGGGAGGCCTTCGCGTGCCGCAGCACGTTCGTCAGCGACTCCTGGGCGATGCGGTAGAGGGCGAGCTGCGCCGGCGCCGGCGGTGTCGTGCTGATGCGGTTCTGCACCTCCACCGCGATCCCCTGCGCCTCGATGGAGGCGGCGAGACCGGCGAGACGGGAGAGGTCGGGCTCGGGCACCAGGGGGGCGCCGGGATCGGAACCGTCCTCCGACCGCAGTACGCCGAGCATCGAGCGGACCTCGTCGAGCGCGGTCTTGCTCGTGTCTTTGATGCTGGCCAGGGCATCCTTCGCCTTGTCCGGTTGAGCGTCCATGAGATGCAGTCCGACGCTCGCCTGCACGTTGATCTGACTGAGCGAGTGGGCGAGCACGTCGTGGAGCTCTCGGGCGATGCGGACGCGCTCGGCTTGCACCTCGGACTGCTTGCGTTCGGCGAACCGCCGCGAGAACTCCCGGAAGTTGTCACGGCGGGTGCGCACGGCCTCCCCCACGCCCATCACGATCAGGATGCCGAGGGTGATCCCTGCGACCCGCCCCGGTTGGACGTCGAGTCCGACCACGATCGAGATCGCGACCGAGCCGATCCAGGCCGCGGCGACCGAGATCCAGGCCCACGCGCGGGCACCCCGCACGATCGCCGAGACGATGGCGAAGGCGAGGGCTGCGTACGGAGGCCGGTTCGCCTCGTGGAAGAGCAACAGGTCGGCGGCCGCCGCGGCTGCCGCTACCGCGACGACCGGCCCGGGCCAGCGCCGGGCACCGATCAGTCCGAGCGGCCCGATCAGGGTGATCACGACGGAAAGCACGAACCAGCCGGGCGACGGCTGCACGATCCGCTCGACGCCCTGTCCCGGCACCACGTGAATGAAGAGTCCGGGCACCTGGATGAACAGGCTGATCAGCACGGGAATCCAGAGGCGGGCCCAGCGTGACGTCTGCTCGACCCGCGCGCGGCGTTCGATCTCGTGCTCGAGCCAGGGCTCCTGCCAGCGCTCGTGCCACCGCTCGCGTGTGAACCGACCCGGGTGTGGCATTCCTCGATCGTAGTTGTGGGGCGCTGGGGCGGCATCCGCTCTGCGGAGCCTGCTGACTACTCCCGAGGGAGTACGGATGCCGCGGCGTAGGTGTCGGCGAAGTGGCGGTAGTTGCGCGACACCGCCGCCACCAACTCGGCCTCGGAGCCGCCGGCGAGCTGATCGCGCAGCGGCTGCTCCCAGATGCTGCGGCCGATCGCGAACCCGATGAAGCCGTCGATCGGCGCCGCGATCGTCAGCCAGCGATCGAGGCGATCGACGGGCGCGTCGCGCCCGAGCACGATGCAGGAGACGTGGTCGCGGCCGCCCTGGCGTGCCGCACGCACGATGTCCTCTGCCGCCGCGGTGGTCTCGAGCCCCTCGATCTTCCAGATGTCCGGCTCCACCCCGCGGCGCTGGAACTCGGTCATCACGCGGACGGTGAGCGCGGGGCGCACGTCGCGGTCGTACCGGTAGACGTCGCCGCCCACGCTCGCCAGCTGCGCATCACTGGCGGGCACCAGGAGCTCGACCATGAAGGTGCGCTTCTGCGCCGCGAGCCGCGCGGACACGACGGCCAGGTCGTCGAACTGCTTCACGCGTTCGAGCGGATCGTCATCGGGGTTGTCGCGGACCAGCACCTTCACCTGATCGGGATCGAACGCGGCGACATGCTCGAGCCACTCGTCGCTGGCGAGAGTGCCGTACTGGAGCGTGAAGAACTTCTGTCCGCTCTTCTCGATCGGCATCGCCAGGTCCACCCCTCGCTCGCGCGCGAGTCGGGCGACCTGAGCGCCGAACAGTTCATCGACGAGGACACCGGCGGAGGCGGCATCCGCTCCCTCGGTGATGGCGGCGAGGAGACCGTCGAAGACGAGCGATTTGCCGTGCTCGATAGCGGCGGTCTGCTCGGGTGTGGGCGGCGCGGTGAGGCCGTAGACGTCGCGTTCGAGCGAGTCACGGTGATCCATCGCCAACAGGAAGATGCGCACGAACGTCTCCTTTGCCTTCGCCCTTAACGAACGAAAGCCGCAGGGGGTGGAGCCCCGTGCGACTATCGAGCTCCCCGACTTGGACTCGAACCAAGAACCGCCGCATTAACAGTGCGATGCTCTGCCAATTGAGCTATCGAGGATTGCTGTGAACAGCGTGATTACTTTACCAAAGGTTGGGCCTGCGCAAAATCCGCGCATCCCGCGCGCGTCGCGCCCCCTGCACCCTCCTCCCCCATCCTCCCCAATGGAAACTCAGGAAAAGTGTTGCGCGGGGCCCGCGGTGCCCGGTGTGTCGGGCCGCACGGCGACCAGAGTCCTGAGTTTCCGTTGGTAGGCGGGGGCAGAGCTAGCGCTGCGCCCTGCCGCCCGCCGCCGGGAGATTGGGAAACTCAGGACGGTGGTCACCGCCGCGACCCCGGTGCCGGCGTGTTGCGGGGTGAACCCGACCGGTGTCCTGAGTTTCCAACTATCCGACGGCATCTGGCTATTTGACCGCATCGGGGGCGGGCCGACCTAGCGTGCGGGGAGGAGGTAGGTCGGGGACGGGACCGGAGCTGGAGCGCCGAGCGGCGTCGGGATGCCCGTGGCCGGGTCGAGGCGGAAGCTGGTGACCGTGCTCGAGAGCTGGTTGGCCACGTGGAGGGTATCGCCCGTGATCACCAGATGTCGCGGCCAGTCACCACCGGTCGGCAGGGCGAACGCGGGCGCGAGGCTGTCACGACGCGCGGCCGCGATGCGATTCGACCCGCGCAGGCCGGAATACAGGTGTCCGCCGTGGCTGGCGAGGGCTGCGGCATGATCGCCGGGCGTCCAGTCGGCGACGATGGCACCCGCCCCGAGGATCGCACCGTCGCCGTCGAGTCGGAACAGACCGCCGCTCAACTCCCCCAGCAGAAGAACGTCGGCCCTGGAGTGCAGCAGATCGCGCGGCCCGGTGCCCGGCGGGAACTCGGTCTCTGCCGCGAGCTCGAGGTGCTGCCCCACCGGTCGTTGTATCCGCACCCGATCCGAGCCGAGGTCGGCGCTCAGCACAGCCTCGCCGACCGCGAGCGTCGCGTGCAGGTGCGGGCCGTCCTGCGCAGCGTGCGGGCCGCTTCCGGTGCCGTGCAGAGTGTCGAGCAATTGCCCGATCGTGCCGTCCGGGTTCAGCGCGAACCGGTCCGCGGTGCCGCCGACATAGTTGGACACGTACAGGTGACCGGGCGTGACAGTGATGTGACAGGGGGCAGCGCCACTGGTCGCCCGACCGCCGAAGGGTTCGAGCATCCCCGGCCCGAGCACGCGGTAGGCCTCGACCCGCGCGGCAGCCTCATCCACGGCATAGAGGATGCCCGGTGCCCCACGAGCGAGGAACGACGGCGACGAGGCCTCCGCGGCCACGCCCCGGTACTCGACGCTGCCGTCGGGCCGGGTCACCGCCCAGCCGATGCCGCTCGCGTCACCGCCCATCGAGGCGGTGTACGAGCCGACCCAGAAGCCCGTCAATATCCCAGCTTCGGGTCGACGACGCCGACGAACCTACCATCGCCGAGGAATGCCTCGACATTCTCTTGAATGCGGGCGGCGAGCAGCGGCTGCACCATCTCCGGGGTGTCGGCGACGTGCGGGGTGATGATGGCGAGCGGTTCGCGCCACAGCGGGTGCCCGTCGGGCAGGGGCTCCGGGTCGGTGACGTCGAGGCCCGCCCCGTTGATCTGGCGGCTGGCGAGGGCGCCGGCCAGGGCATCCGTGTCGACGAGTCCGCCGCGGGCGATGTTGACCAGGATGGCGGTGTCGCGCATCGCGTTCAGCTCGACCTCGCCGATCAGCTGCTTGGTGCCCTCGGTGAGGGCCGCGGCGATGACCACGACGTCGGCGTCGGGCAGCACATCGAGGAGGTGCTCGGAGCTGACGGTGCGATCCGCACCCGGCACGGGCTCCGCGCTGCGGCGCACGATCGTGATCGTCACACCGAACGGCTGGAGCAGGCGCATCAGTTCGAGGGCGATACCGCCCGCGCCGATGATGAGCACCTCGAGTCCGAACAGGGAGGTTCCGGTCTTCTGTGTGTCCCAGGTGGTGGCGAGGATGCGCTTCGGCAGTTCGCGCAGCAGCCCCAGTGTGAGGGTGAGGGCGTGCTCCGCGACCGGCTGGGCGAAGGACCCCTTCGCGCTGGTCCAGAGCAGATCGGGCCGCTGCGCGATCAGTGGCGCGTATGCATCCACGCCGGCCAGCGGCAGCTGCACCCAGCCGATCTTCGGGTGCGCGTCGAGGTAGCCACCGAGCGCCGCGGCACCGTGCGAGTTCCAGACGATGGCCCGTGCGTCGTCTTCGTCGTCGGTGACCCGGCCGCCGCCGGCCCGTACCGCGGCGACGTAGAGGTCGTCGAGTTCGGGCACGATGGCGACGGGACCGTGCTCGGGTCGCAGGTCGTCGGCAAGGGGCTCCGCCACAACGGCGGTCACGGCGCGGTGCTGGCTCATCGGCGGTCCTGGTCTACTCGGTGCTGGCTCATGGGGCGGTTCCTTCGAGGTCGAGCGGATGGTCGACGGGCCGGATCACCGGAATCGGCCGGGTTCTGGAGAGGTCCTTGACGTACTCGTGCTCCGGGCGTTCGAGCACCTCCCGCGGCGTGCCGAGGCCGACCAGGATTCCGTGCTGCATCACGGCGAGCCGGTCGGAGATGCTGGTCGCCACCGACAGGTCGCTGCTGATGATCAGCGCCGAGAAGGCCCGATCCTGCTGCAGGTCACGGAGGGCGTCGAGCACCCCCTGCCGCACGGAGACGTCGACGCCACGGGTCGGCTCGTCGGCGATCAGCAGCACCGGCTCCAGGATGAGGGCGCGGGCCAGGGCGACACGTTGGCGCTGTCCGCTGCTCAGCTCCCACGGCATCCGATTCATCACGCTGAGCGGCAGGCGCACGGCGTCGACCAGGTAGGCCACGGCGTCGGCGGCCTCACGGGTGTTGAACTTGCGGTCGCGCCGATAGATCGGTTCGGCGATGTTCTCGGCGATAGTGAAGGTGGAGTCGAGGCGTTCCGCGCCGTCCTGCGGCAGGTGACCGACCCGCAGGGTGATCTTGTCGCGTCCGCGATGCCCGATGCGGCGCATCCGACGGCCGAGCACCTCGAGGGTCCCGCCACAGATCTCGGGCACGCCGAGCCCCGGCTGGGTGCGATAGGCGAGACCCGCCATCGCGAGCCCGAGCGTCGATTTACCCGCGCCGGCCTCGCCGACCAGCCCGACGACCTCGCCCAGCCCGATGTCCAGCGTCACGCCGCGCACTGCGACGAACTCCGGCGAAGCCGTATTGGAGCGGTAGTGGATCGAGACGTCGTGCGCGCTCGCCACCGGCAGTGCATCCCCCGATGCGACCATGTCAGTCGACCGCCTTCGCTGCGTCGAGCTCGGAGGCCGCGCGCGCGGACGCTGCCTGCACCGAACGCTCGGCACCGACGATCGCGCGCAGGTCCTCGCGTCGGCGCGCCTGGTCGACCGGATCCGGCACGGGCAGCGAGGCGAGCAGCCGGCGGGTGTACGGATGCTGCGGCGCACCCAACACCTCGGCCCCGGTCCCCTCCTCCACCAGATCACCGTGGTACAGCACCGCGATGCGGTCGGCGAGGAGGTCGACGACAGCGAGATCGTGGCTGATGAAGAGGGCGGCGAAGCCGAACTCCCGCTGCAGCTCGGCGAAGAGTTCCAGCACCCTGGCCTGCACCGACACGTCGAGCGCGCTGGTGGGCTCGTCGGCGATCAGCAAGCGCGGCTGCAGCGCGATGGCGCGGGCGAGTGATGCCCGCTGGCGTTGGCCCCCGCTCAACTCGTGCGGATAGCGATCCCCGAACGCGCGCGGCAGCTGCACGGCCTCGAGCAGCTCGTTCACCCGCGGGCGGGCGGCACGGGCATCCCCCGCGCCGCCGTGCACGATCAACGGCTCGGCGACGCACTCGGCGATGGTGAGCAGCGGGTTGAAGCTGGTGGCAGGGTCTTGGAAGACGAAGCCGATCTCGCGGCGCAACGGTCGGAAGGTGCGCTCCTTGACGCCGAGCATCTCCTGGCCGAGCACCGTGAGCGATCCCCCGGTGATCTTGGTCAGGCCGCCGATGGCGCGCCCGATGGTGGTCTTGCCCGACCCGCTCTCGCCGACCAGCCCCAGCACCTCGCGGGCGCCGATCTCGAAGCTGACCCCGTTCACCGCGCGGAAGCCCTTCTGGCCGAGACGACCGGGGTACTCGATGACGAGATCCTTCGCCACCACGAGCGACTCGCTCGGAGCGAGCGCCCGATCGATCGCCCGTTCCCGGGTCTTCGCCGTGCCCGTGCCGATCCGCGGTACAGCGGCGAGCAGCTTCTTCGTGTATTCGGCCTTCGGGTCGGAGAACAGGGTGAGCGAATCGGCCTGTTCCACGACCTCGCCCTGGTACATCACGGCGACCCGGTCGGCGAGATCGGCCACCACGCCCATGTTGTGGGTGATCAGCACGATGGCGGTGTCGAACTCGTCGCGGCACCGGCGCAGCAGATCGAGGATCTCCGCCTGCACTGTGACGTCGAGCGCGGTGGTCGGCTCGTCGGCGACGATCACCGCGGGGTCGAGCACGAGCGCCATCGCGATGACCACGCGCTGCTTCTGACCGCCGGAGAACTGGTGCGGGTAGTAGTCGACGCGGGTCGCGGCATCCGGGATGCCGACCCGGTTCAGGATGTCGACGGCCTTCGCCCTGGCTTCGGCCTTGCTGTACGTTCCGTGCGCCCGCAGCCCCTCCGCGATCTGCCACCCGACGGTGTACACCGGGTTGAGAGCGGTGGACGGCTCCTGGAACACCATCGCGGCGCTCGCACCGCGCAGTTCGCGCAGGCGGGCGTGGCTGACCGTGACGACGTTGTCGCCGGCGAGCAGCACCACACCACTGGCGGTGGCGGTCTCGGGCAGGAGCCCGAGGATCGTCTTCGCCGTGACCGTCTTGCCGCTGCCGGACTCGCCGACGATGGCGAGGACCTCGCCCGCATTCACAGCCAGGCTCACGCCGTCGACGGCCCGGACATCCCCACCATCGGTGGCGAAGGTGACGGTGAGGTCGGTGATGCCGACCGCCTGCTCGCCCCGCTTCAGAGTGCTCATCTGTCCTCCTCGCGTTCGCGCGCCTTCGGGTCGTCTGGTTCGAGCTGATCGATGCGGTAGACCTCGTCGAGCGAGCCGCCCGGTACATCGGAGGTCGTCGCAAGCACGGGAAGCGGGGTGTCACTGCGCCTGCGCGTGCGAAGTCGCGGGTCGGCCAGGTCGTTGAGGCTCTCGCCCACCAGGGTGAGCCCGAGCACGACGAGCACGATCGCCAGACCCGGGAACAGGGCGGTCCACCAGATGCCGCTGGTGACATCCGAGATCGACTTGTTGAGGTCGTAGCCCCACTCGGCCGCGGCGGTCGGCTCGATGCCGAAGCCGAGGAAGCCGAGACCGGCGAGGGTGAGCAGCGCTTCGGACGCGTTCAGCGTGAAGATGAGCGGCAGGGTGCGGGTGGCGTTGCGCAGGATGTGACGGAACATGATGCGACCACTGCTCGCGCCGATCACCTTCGCGGATTCGACGTAGGCCTCCGCCTTGATGCGGATCGTCTCCGCTCGGATCACCCGGAAGTACTGCGGGATGAACACGACGGTGATCGAGATCGCCGCCGAGAAGATGCCGCCCCACAGGTTCGACTGGCCGTGTGAGATGACGATCGAGAACACGATCGCCAGCAGCAGGCTGGGGAAGGCGTAGACGGCGTCGCCGATCGTGACCAGCACCCGGTCGAGCCAGCCGCCGATGTAGCCGGAGACCAGGCCGATGAAGATGCCCGCGAAGATCGACAGCACGAGCGCGACGATGATGACCAGCGCTGCCGTCTGCGAGCCCCAGATGACGCGGGAGAGAACGTCGTAGCCGCTGACGGTGGTGCCGAGCAGGTGTGTGCTGCTGGGCGGCTGCTGGGCGCCGAAGTTGCCGGAGGCATCCTTCAGTTGAGCGAAGCCGTACGGTGCGAGCAGCGGCGCGAAGATCGCGGTGAGCAGGAAGATCGCGGTGATCACGAGACCGGCGACGAGCATTCCGCGCTGCAGGCCGACGCTCTGCCGCAGCTGGTGCACGACCGGGATGCGCTGCCAGAGCGGACGCTTGGGGGTGACGACGGTAGACATCTGTACCTCGCTCATCAATATCTCACGCGGGGATCGACGAGGGCGGCGATCACATCGACGATGAAGTTGGTCACGGCCACGATGACGGCCAGCAGAGCGACGATTCCCTGCACCGCCACGAAGTCGCGGGCGGACAGGTACTGGGCGAGCATGAAGCCCAGGCCCTTCCACTCGAAGGTGGTCTCGGTGAGCACCGCGCCGCCGAGCAGCAGCGCGATCTGCAGGCCGATCACCGTGATGATCGGCACGAGTGCGGGCTTGTAGGCGTGCTTGCGCACCAGCCGGAACTCGCTCACCCCGCGGGAACGTGCCGCGTCGACGTACTCGGCCGAGAGGGTGCCGATGACGTTCGTGCGCACCAGTCTGAGGAACACGCCGGCGGTGAGCAGACCGAGCGCGAGGCCGGGGAGGATCGCGTGCTGCAGCACGTCGCCGATCACCGCGGGATCGCCGGTCAGGAAGGCATCGATCAGGTAGATGCCGGTCTTGGTCGGCAGCAGCTGGATCTGCAGTTCCGTGCTGGTGGATGCCCGGCCGGCGATCGGCAGGACGTCGAGCCAGACACCGAACACCAGCTTGAGCAGCAGGCCGGCGAAGAACACCGGGGTGGCGTAGAAGAGGATGGCGAGCACGCGCAGCACCGCATCGGGCCAGCGATCGCGGAGGTAGGCGGCGAGCATGCCGAGCGGGATACCGACGATGAAGGCCACGATCAGCGCGTAGAACGCGAGCTCGAGCGTCGCACCGCCGTAGGTGAGCAGCACCTCGCTGATCGGCCGGTTGTCGCTGATGGTGGTGCCGAAGTTGCCGGTGAAGATCTGGCCGAGATACTCGAAGTACTGCACCAGGATCGGCCGGTCGTAGCCGGCGGCGTGGATACGCTCCTGAAGCTGCACCGCGTTGAGTCGACCGCCCAGAGCTGCCGTGATCGGGTCGCCGATCGTGCGCATGAGCAGGAACACCATCGTGACGAGGATGAACACGGTCGGGAAGATCAGCAGGAAGCGCACCAGGACGTAGCGCCCGAGACCGCCGCCCCTGGTCTTCTTCGCTGCTGTCGGCTCGGGGAGCCCGGGAGGGGCATCCGTCGTCGTGGCGGTAGACGTCATCGTGACCAATCGATCAAAAGTGCAGTGCAAGACACTGTGCTGCAGATGGAAAGGGCGACCCGCTACCTGCGTGCGGGTCGCCCTCAGTTCACACGGTGAGAAAACTCTAGCCGCGTGAACGCCGTGCTATTTCGTGCTAGTCGTGCAGTGCCCTACTTCGACAGAGCGCCGTAGCGGAACTTGAACGACGCGTCGAGCGTGTCCTTGATGCCCGTGACACCCTTCACCGCGACGGCGACCTGGTCACCCTGCAGCAGCGGGATAGTCGGCAGATCCGCGGCGACATCCGCCTGGATCTCCTCGATGATCTTCGCGCGCTCGGCCTTGTCACTGGTTACACCCTGCTTGAGGATGAGCGAGTCGACGGTCGGGTTGTCGTAGTGGTTGAGGATGAACGCCTCGCTGTCCGTCGGGTTGTAGAAGAACGGCGTGAGGTAGTTGTCCGCGTCGGAGTAGTCGGGGAACCAGCCGAGCTGGAACACCGAGTAGACGCCCGCCTTGCGGTCCTTCGAGTACTGCACGTACTCGGTGGACTGCAGGTTGACCGCGAACAGGCCGTCGGTCTCGAGCTGGCTCTTCAGGGCCGCGTACTCGTCGCTGGAGGACTCACCGTAGTGATCGGTGTTGTACTGCAGGTCGAGCTTGATCGGGGTGGTGACCCCGGCATCCTCGAGCACCTTCTTCGCCTTGGACGCGTCCGGGCCGCCCTTGCCGTTGCCGTAGAGGCTCTTGAGCACGGTGGTCGCACCGGTGAGCCCATCGGGCACGTAGGAGTACAGCGGCGAGTACGTGCCCTTGTAGACATCCTTCGACAGCGCGTCGCGGTCGACCAGGTCGGCCGCGGCCTGACGCACGGCGAGAGCCTTGGCCGGGTCGGCATCCGGGGTTTTCGTGCCATACGGCGCGGTCTCGAAATTGAAGACGAAGTAGCGGATCTCGCCGCCGGGACCGTGGTACACGGTCACGTTCTTGTCCTTCTCGAGGCTGGAGATGTCGGTCGGCGACAGGCTGCGGAAGGCGACATCCACATCGCCCTTCTGCACGTCCAGCTTGAGGTTCGACTGGGAGGTGTAGTACTTCACGTTGACCACGTCGGTCTTCGCCTTGCCGAGAACGCCGTCGTAGTTCGGGTTCGCCTTGTACGAGATCAGGTTGTTGAAGTTGTAGCTCTTGATCGTGTACTGGCCCGCGAAGGCGTTGCTCTTGACGATGTCGTTGTCGCTGAGCAGCTTGTCGGCGGGGAATACCTGCTCGTCGACGATCGGGCCGGCCGGGCTCGACAGGATCTGCTTGAACACCTGGTCGTTGGCCTGCTTGAGCGTGAACACGACGGTGGTCGGGTCGGGAGCGGCGACGCTGGCGAGGTTGTACAGCAGCGACGACGGACCGTTCTCGTCCGCGATCTTGAGGTTGCGGTCGAAGGTGAACTTCACGTCGGAGGAGGTGAGCTTGTCACCGTTGGCGAACTTCAGATTCGGCTTGAGCTTGACGGTGAACTCCGTGGGAGCGGTGAAGTCACCGGACTCGGCGATGTCCGGCTTGACGTCGGGGCTGCCGTAGGGGGTGTTGAAGAGGAACGGGAACACCTGGTTCTGCACGGCGAACGAGCCGTTGTCGTACGAACCCGCGGGGTCGAGCACGGTGACCTTGTCGGTCGTGCCGATCGTGAGCGGGGTGGTCTTGGCGGTGCCACCGCCGGCCGAGCAGCCTGCCAGGGTGATTGCCGCGACTGCGGCGACCCCCAGCAGTGCAAGCGAACGCTTGCGGAAGATGGATGCGGACGTCATACGTCTACCTCTCTTGGTTGAAAGCACTCGGGCACACCACGAGCGCTCGTCAACTTCAGGAGCGCATGCGGCAGACCACGAAAAGGCACCCCGAACGAGGGCCGTGCATTGCTGTATGCCTCCTTGCTATCAGAGAAGCAGAGGCGGCCACCAATTCGCGGGGGTAAAACGACGGAATGTTTACCCACCTGCAACACAGCGAGTCAGACTCAGTCCGCGCGCAGGCTCCGGCGCTCGGCCTCGATGCGCACGAGTTCCACCTGCAGATCGCGGTAGCGCTGAGGCTCGGCCGCGGCATCCGTTCGCTGCAGCGCACCGAGCAGCTCGGTCTTCTGCCGCAGCAGGTCGCGATCGACCATGCCGGAGGTGACGCCGCGGCAGTAGATCGACAGCGCGCGGTTCTCCTTCTCGGGGATCGGCGCGACGCCGAGCTCCTTCACGAGGGTGGCGTAGGCCAGCGGCACCTCGGCCACCACGCGGTCGAGCCAGGCGGTTGTCGCGAAGGCGGCCGGGCCGTCAGGCGAGCCCAGGGCGGCGGTGATGCCCTCGCTGACCACCGCGAGCGAGGGGTTCTCGTATCGGGCCTGGCTGGCCCGCCGCACCAGGTCGATGCCGATCGCCTCGGGATGCTGCAGCATCGCCATGAGCGAATCCCGCTGCAGCCGGGTGGTCGGGTCGGTCGGCAGCTGCACCATGGACGGACCGACGATCGCGTCCTGCACGATCGTCTGCGTCTGCTCGTGCTGCGTCTGCCCGTGCTGAACTCGGCGCTGCGGCTCCGCGGTGCGCCCCTTCGCCGAGCTGACGGCGCGGCCGACCTCGGTGAGATCCATGCCGAGCCAGCCCGCAAGGCTGCGTACGTACCCGGAGGTGAGGGACTGATCACGGATGCCCGCGAGCACGGGCGCGGCCGACCGGAGTGCGCCGACCCGCCCTTCCACCGTGTCGAGGTTGTACTCGGCGAGGACGCGCCGCAGCATGAACTCGAACATCGGCTTCTTGTTCGTGATGAGACGCCGCACGGCATCGTCGCCGCGCTGCAGTCGCAGATCGCAGGGATCGAGGCCGTCGGGCGCTACCGCGACGAAGGTCTGCGCGGCGAAGCGCTGCTCCTCGGCGAAGGCGCGGCTTGCGGCCTTCTGACCCGCCTCGTCGGGGTCGAAGGTGAAGACGACCTCGCCCAGGCCGTGCGAGTCGGCGTTGTCGAAGTCACCGAGTACGCGGCGGACCACCTTGATGTGGTCCACCCCGAACGCGGTGCCACAGGTGGCGACCGCGGTCGTGACGCCCGCGAGGTGGCAGGCCATGACATCCGTATATCCCTCGACGACGACGACCTGCTTGCCGCGCGAGATGTCGCGTTTGGCGAGGTCGAGCCCGTAGAGCACCTGCGACTTGTGGTAGACCGCGGTCTCGGGGGTGTTGAGGTACTTGGGGCCCTGGTCGTCATCCAGCAGGCGCCGTGCACCGAAGCCGAGGGTGGCTCCCGTGACGTCGCGGATCGGCCAGACCAGGCGGCCGCGGAACCGGTCGTACGTGCTGCGCTCGCCCTGGCCGACGAGCCCGGCGGCGAGCAGCTCCGCCTCGGTGAAGCCCTTCGCCTTGAGGTGCTTCGTCAGCGCGTCGTAGCTCTTGGGCGCGAAGCCGACACCGAAGCGCTGGGCGGCGGCCGGGTCGAAGCCCCGCTCCCCCAAGAACTGGCGTGCGGGCTCGGCCTCTGGTGTGACAAGTTGGGCGACGAAGAACGCGGCGGCGGCCTCGTTGGCGCCGAGGATGCGGGCACGGTTGCCCTGGTCGGGGCTGGCGTTGCCGCCGTCTTCGTAGTGAAGTTCGAAGCCGATGCGGGCGGCCATGCGCTCGACCGCCTCGGAGAATGTGGTGTGATCCATCTTCTGCAGGAAGCTGAATACGTCGCCGTCTTCGCCACAGCCGAAGCAGTGGTAGCGGCCGACACCGGGCCGCACGTGGAAACTCGGGCTGCGCTCGTCGTGGAACGGGCATAGACCCTTCATCGAACCGACGCCCGCGCCCTTCAGCGTGACGTAGTCGCCCACAACGTCGGCGATGTTGATGCGCGCCCGCACCTCATCGATGTCGTTGCGTCTGATCAGTCCGGGCACCGGCCCAGTCTACTTTCGCGCGGGGCCTCTCCGGCCGGCGCTGTTACTTCTGTGGACGGCGGGCGCCGCCCGTCTCCGGCGCTTGCTGGGCTGCCCCTGTGGAAAATTCAGGACACTCAGCGACGCGTGTGCTCGGGGTGCTGACGGGAAACTCAGGACTTCGGTGCGGTATGCCGCCGTTCTGGGCAGGATACCGCCGCCGGCGCGGCCCTTCTCCTGAGTTTCCGACGGGGCGGGGCAACAGGTTCCTGAGTTTCCGACGGGAGCAGCACCAACGTCGGCGTGCGCCGGCGGTTACTGTACGAGGCGCTCGTGCCAGGCCATCGCCGACTGGTCCGTGAGCGACGCCACCTGATCGACGACGGCGCGCTTGCGCCCTGCGTCGGTCTTCGCCTCACGCCAGTCGGCCGCGAAACCGGCATCGAGCGCCGAGTCGCCCCGCGCCAGCAGTGCGTCGGCGAGCTCGATCAGGATCTCGCGCTGCTGGGCATAGATCGGCTGGCGGGTGTTGTGCGACATCACGAAGGCGGCGACGATGCCCTTGAGCACAGCGATCTCGGCCGAGATCTCGCGTGGCACGACCATGCTGGCGCGGAAACGGATCAGGCTCCCCTGGCCGTCGGCCGCCCGCGTGGCCTGCACCGCCGCACCCGCGAACCGCCCGATCAGCTGACTGGTGAGGTTCTTCAAGCGCCCCTGATCACGGCGCGACCCGTCCCAGGTTTCGAGCCAGACGTCGAGCGAGTCGAGGCGATCGAAGGCGGCGATCAGCTCGGCGTGATCGAACTCGCCGCCGATCCAGGAGAACATCGAATCGACCAGGGCATCGTGGTTGACCCGGGCGCCGAGCGCCGCAACGTCGATGTACCCGTTCACCACGGCATCCTCGAAGTCGTGAACCGAGTACGCGATGTCGTCGGAGAGGTCCATGACCTGCGCCTCGATACACAGCCGACGCTCGGGAGCGCCCTGGCGCAGCCAGGTGAATGCGTCCACGTCGTCGGCGTAGAAGCCGAACTTCGCGCGGCCGCTAGGGTCATCGACGGCAGAGCTGTCCGGCCACGGATACTTGCAACTCGCATCGAGGCTCGCGCGGGTGAGGTTCAGTCCGTAGGAGCGCCCGTCGCTGCCGAAGACCTTGGGCTCGATGCGGGTCAGCACACGGAGAGTCTGGGCATTGCCCTCGAAACCGCCGATGTCCGAAGCCCACACGCTGAGGGCCTTCTCGCCATTGTGACCGAAGGGTGGGTGTCCAAGATCGTGAGCGAGGCAGGCGGTATCCACGACATCCGGATCGAGGTCGAGGCTGGTGGCCAGTTCGCGGCCGACCTGGGCGACCTCGAGCGAATGGGTGAGGCGATTCCGGGCGAAGTCGAGGCCGGCGGCGGGGCTCAGCACCTGCGTCTTCGCGGCGAGACGACGTAGGGCGCTGGAATGCAGCAGCCGGGCCCGGTCACGGGCGAAGTCGCTGCGGCGGCTGGAGTGCTCCTCCGGGTACCAGCGCGCGGTGTCGTGCTCGCCGTATCCCTCTGCCGCCACCCGTTCCCCCGTGCCGACGTCGATGCTGCCGGCGCTGCGCTCAGCCGCCACTGTTGCTCAGTTCGAACTCCGCCATCTCGGCCCGACCGGCCTGCTCCAGCTCGCGGCTCAGCAACCAGCCGTCCGGCAGGGACGGGCGCTTGGGCGTGCCTGCACGACCGCGCGGGCCCTCGGCATCGGCGCCCGGGTACGGCTGCTCCCAATCGAGCGTGCCGAGGAGATCGTCCATCTGCTGCAGGCTCTCCACCGTCGCCAGCGCCGCGCGAACCTCGCCACCCACCGGGTACCCCTTGAAGTACCAGGCGATGTGCTTGCGGATGTCGCGGCAGGCGTGATCCTCGTCACCGTCGAAGAAGTCCACCAGCAGCTCGGTGTGCCGGCGCAGCGTCGCGGCGACGACGCCCAGCGACGGCTGCGGGATGTCCGTCTCGCCACGGAAGGCGGACGCCAGTTCGCCGAACAGCCACGGACGCCCGAGGCAACCGCGACCGACGATGACTCCGTCGCAGCCCGTCTCCTCGACCATGCGGATCGCGTCAGCTCCGGACCAGATGTCGCCGTTGCCGAGCACCGGCACGCTGGTGATCGTCTGCTTCAGCTTCGCGATGGCCGACCAGTCGGCGTGACCGCTGTAGAACTCCGAGGCAGTGCGCGCGTGTAACGCGATGCTCGCCACCCCCGCGCCCTCGGCGATGCGACCCGCCTCGAGATAGGTGAGGTGGTCGGCGTCGATTCCCTTGCGCATCTTGATGGTGAGCGGACGATCGCCGGCGGCCTTCACCGCGCCCTCCACGATGTCGCGGAACAGGTCGAGCTTCCACGGGAGTGCGGCGCCGCCACCCTTGCGGGTGACCTTGGGCACCGGGCATCCGAAATTCAGGTCGATGTGGTCTGCGCGGTCTTCGGCCACGAGCATTGTCACCGCCTCGGAGACGGTCTTCGGGTCGACGCCGTAGAGCTGGATACTGCGCGGGGTCTCCGACGCGTGATGCTTGATCAGCCGCATTGACCCCTCTGTGCGCTCGACCAGAGCGCGGCTCGTGATCATCTCCGACACGTAGAGGCCGGCGCCGAACTCGCGGCAGAGCCTGCGGAAAGCGGTGTTCGTGATGCCGGCCATCGGCGCGAGGATCACCGGAACATCGAGCTCGAGGGGCCCGATCGTCAGGTTCTTCTGCGGGGCTGCGGTCATGGTCACCCCTCGATTGTCCCATGCTCCGGCTGGGCGACGGCTCGTGCGGCGTCGATAGGCTCGCTGCATACCCGCTCGCGTCTGGAAGGACCTCCCGATGACCGAACCCCTGATCGGCACCGCCCGCGTCGAGGCGGATGCCGCGGCTCGCGGTCTCGCCGTCGAGATAGTCGAGCGACCCGCAGCCGACAGCCTCGAGCATGCGGCAGAACTTCTCGGACTCGCGCCTCGCGAGATCGTCAAGTCCCTCGTGGTGCGCAAGCACACGCCGGAAGGCTCCCCGAGCGAGTACCTGTTCGCGCTCATCCCGGGCGATCGGCAGATCTCCTGGCCGAAGCTGCGCGCGCTCGTCGGCGTGAACAAGCTGTCGCTGCCCTCGCCTGAACTCGCGTTGGAGGCGACCGGGTACCACCGCGGCACCATCACGCCCTTGGGCGCGAACGGCAACTGGCCCGTGTACGCGGATGAGTCAATCGTCGGGTCGCGGGTCGCTCTGGGTGCGGGAGCGCACGGCTACAGCGCGTTCGTCGACGCGGACGCCCTCATCGCCGCGTACGACGCAACGGTTGCCGACATCAGCTGAGACGGGGCGGCCCGATGTCCTCCGAGCCCACGGTGCGCACGCCACCCTCGTGGCTGAGGAACGGTCCGCGTACCCGCACACCGGCGAGGCGACCCGCCTCCGTGACCAGCTGAAGCCACAGGCGATCGTCGTCGCTGATCGTGTCGGTGCCGAAGCGCTCGAGCACGAACACCACCGACGTGGCTCGGACCTCCGCCGCCACATCGATGAGGAAGTCGGCGAACTGGATCACCGAGTCCACCTCGGGTGTTCGGGGAATGTCGGACGGCATCAGCAGCGGGAGCTGCACGTCGTCGTGGTCGAGAAACATGAGCCAGAGCTGGCGCCGCAACGCCCGCCCGACCAGTTGTTCGACGCGAACCATCAGCAGCGCGTCAGTGTCGAGTCTCTCGAGCGCGGTGTCGTCGTAATGGGGAATCGTCATTGCTCAAGCGTGACGATTGCGCGGGGCGCGCGAGCGGCATCCGTCGAATCTGTGAGGAGATCAGTTCTCCACAAGAACGCGTGGGACTAGACGTTGTCGTCGTCGAGGCGCGCGTTGACCACGGCCTGCTCATGGTGCTCCGGTATCTCACAGAAGTCACCGACGCAGGTGGCCGCCGTCGGATCGCCGACGATGGTCAAAGGAATGATGCGGGCATCCGTCACTGGACTGCCTCTCTCTCGCTGGCGACCTTGGCGAGCACGTTAGCGAAAGCCTGCGCCTCCTGCGCGCCGGACACACCGTACTTGCCGTCGATCACGAAGAACGGCACACCGTTGATTCCGTACTCGGCGGCCTGGGCGACATCCGCCTTCACGTCGGCGAGGAACTCCTCGGACTCGAGCGCGCGCACCACGTCATCGCGGTCCAGGCCGATGTCGGCGGCGATGTCCGCGAGGTCGGCGATGCGTCCGACATGCTCGCCATTGAGGAAATACGCCTCGAGCAGCCGCTCCTTCATCTCGAGCTGACGACCCTTCGACTTGGCGTAGTGCAGCAGCTCGTGTGCCTTGACCGTGTTGGTCTGGTGGATGTGGTCGTAGTCGTAGTCGAGACCGACGGCCTTCGCGATGCCGGTCACCCGGTCGATCATCTCGTTCGCCTGCGCGCGCGAGATGCCCTTGCGGTCGCTCAGGTAGTCGACCGGAGTCCCGTCGAAATCGACGGGGGTGTCGGGTGCGAGCTCGAAGGAGTGGTACTCCACCTCGACCTCGCCGCCGAACTCGGCGACACCCGCCTCGAATTTGCGCTTTCCGATGAAGCACCAGGGGCACTGCACGTCGGACCAGATGTCTACTTTGATCGGTTCACTCACCCCATCGTCAACGACCCTCCGTCGCCGCCTATTCCCGCCCTCCCCTTATTCCGGTTCGTCCCGGTTCGTCCCGGTTCGTCCGGGTTTGTCCCGGTATGTCCCAGTTCGTCCCGGCTGGGAAACTCAGGACTTCGTCGCCGCTCGCGCCGACGCCGCCGCGCATTCCCGGGCATCGCGGGGCGGCCCCGCGCGCCGACTCCTGAGTTTTCGCGGGGTGCGTGCATCGCAAGGGCCGCCTCCACCATCGCCTCGACCAACTCCCAGTCGTCGAACACCATGCGCGCCGTCACCCGCAGCCCGTGGTAGCCGTTCGTCACGATCACCGCTGCCTTGCGGTGGTCGCGTTCGAAGGTGGTCAGGTGGTGCTCCTTGCCATTGACCTCGATGCCCACCGTCTCGTCGACGAGCAGGTCGATTCGCTCCCCCGACGTGAGCGGGACCTGCGACCGCACTTCGTGCCCGGTCGCCACGAGCCGCGTGCGGGTCAGGCTCTCCGGCAGCGAATCACACCGCTCATCGACCCAGTGCGACAGGTCGGCGAAGTCGGCCGGCAGCCCGAGAATGAGCAGCTCCAGGTCGAACTGCTCGATCCGCCCGGTGCGCAACGCCCAGTCGATCGCGGCGACGGCAGTCTCGAGCGGTTCGTCCAGCACGACGCGGTGCAGCGCATCCATCAGACCGACGGATGTTGCATCACCACGCTCGCGGACATCCGTCGCATCCCAGTGCAGCACCACACCGTGAGGTGCCGTCACGTCGAAGCGAACATGACGGTTGCGGACCGAGCGCAACCGCGCCGCATTGTCGTGCACCGAGACGTGCAGCGGGTGATCGCCCCGCACCCAGCCCCCGGCGGCGCGAATCGCCGAGATACCGGTCAGGCGGCCGCCGACCCGCACCGCTCTGACCCGCGGGTCGTTCGGCGGGAGCGTGGTGTACCAGCCCTGTCGAGCCCGGATGACGTCGCCGCGTCTCACCGCGACGGTCAGATCGAGATCACGGGCTCCGCGGGCGACCAGCTGCTGCTTCTGGGCCATTCCGCCGAGCGAGTCGACGATGGCCGCAATGTCTCGCCTGCGGACATGGTGAGCCGCGGCATCCGTCGTCCGCTGCGAGCGCCGGCGATCTGTGGAGAGGCGTGCCCGAAGCGCGCCTGTGAGCGAGCGGACACCCAGGGAAACTCAGGATGACGGTCTGCCGCTCGCCGCATCTCGTGGGGAGATACGGGCGCGGTCGACCGAAGTCCTGAGTTTCCGAAACTGCCTTTCGAAACTACGCGGCGAGCACGCTCCGCAGCGGTGCTGGTCAGGCTCCGAGGAGCTGCTCCGCGAGGTAGCCGCGCACCTTGTCGAGCGAGATGCGCTGCTGGCCCATCGAGTCGCGCTCGCGGATGGTCACCGCGTTGTCGTCGAGGGTGTCGAAGTCGACGGTGATGCAGAACGGGGTACCGATCTCGTCCTGGCGGCGGTAGCGGCGACCGATGGCACCGGCATCGTCGAAGTCGATGTTCCAGTACTTGCGGAGGTCCGCCGCAAGGTTCTTCGCCACCGGCGAGAGCTGCTCATTGCGGGACAGCGGCAGCACGGCGACCTTTACGGGGGCGAGCCGACGGTCCAGGCGCAGAACGATGCGCTTGTCGACGCCACCCTTCGTGTTGGGGGCTTCGTCCTCATGATATGCATCGACGAGGAACGCCATCAGCGCGCGGGTGAGCCCGAATGCCGGCTCGATCACGAAGGGGATCCAGCGCTCATTCTTGGTCTGGTCGAAGTAGCTGAGGTCGACGCCGGAGCCCTCGGAGTGGGTCTTCAGGTCGAAGTCCGTGCGGTTCGCGACACCCATCAGCTCGCCCCACTCGCTGCCGGCGAAGCGGAAGCGGTACTCGAGGTCGACGGTGCGCTTCGAGTAGTGCGACAGCTTCTCGGTGGGGTGCTCGTAGCGGCGGATGTTGTCCGGCGTCATGCCGAGCCCGAGGAACCAGTCCTCGCAGGCGTCGACCCAATACTGGAACCACTGCTCGTCGGTGCCGGGCTCGACGAAGTACTCCATCTCCATCTGCTCGAACTCACGGGTGCGGAAGATGAAGTTGCCCGGCGTGATCTCGTTGCGGAAGCTCTTGCCGACCTGCGCGATGCCGAACGGCGGCTTCATGCGCGCAGCTCCCATCACGTTGGCGAAGTTGGTGAAGATTCCCTGGGCTGTCTCGGGGCGGAGGTAGGCCATCCCCTCCTCGTTGTCCACCGGGCCGAGGAAGGTCTTCAGCAGGCCGGAGAAGTTCTGCGGCTCGGTCCAGTTGCCCGGCTGGCCGGTGTCGGGGTCTTTGATGTCGGCGAGCCCGTTGGGCGCCGGGTGACCGTGCTTCTCCTCATAGGCCTCGAGCAGGTGGTCCGCCCGGAACCGCTTGTGCGTGTACAGCGACTCGACCAGGGGGTCGCTGAACACCTCGACGTGCCCGGACACCTCCCAGACCTTGCGGGGAAGGATGACCGCGGAGTCGATGCCGACGATGTCGTCGCGCCCCTGCACCATGAACTGCCACCACTGGCGCTTGATGTTCTCCTTGAGCGCGGTGCCGAGCGGCCCGTAGTCCCACGCGGAGCGTGATCCGCCGTAGATCTCCCCCGACTGGAAGACGAATCCGCGACGCTTCGCGAGGTTGATTACCGGATCGAGCGGGGAGGCGTTGGCCACGTGTAACTCCAAAGGTCAGCCGTGCTGGGTGCGCGGTCTGAGTGGGCGGTCGAATTGCAGCCTTCAGCCTAGCGATCCCCCGCCCGTCGGAAATTCAGGATGGCGGTCACGCCTTCGCGGCACACCGCACAGATCGCTGTCATTTCGCTACCGCAGTCCTGAGTTTCCGTTGTATGTCGGGGCGGATGACCTGCGCGAGTCAGAAGGGTCAGCGCTGCAGGGCAGCCAGCACCGCGGCCACGTCCGACTCGTCGTTCCACAGGTGGAAGGCGACGCGCAGCCGCCCCGCACGGCCGGACGCACGGATGCCTGCTGCCGCCAGAGCCGTGAGATCGACACCGTCGCGGTCGGCCCAGGTGACGATCGCCTGCCCCTGACGCGGGATGCCGAGGCCGTCACACAGCGCGTCACCGAGCCCGGACGCCCGCGCCCACACCTCGCCGATGTCGAGTTCGGAGAACATGCGGAGGGCAGGCTCCGCTCCCACCCAGGCCGGCCACGCCGGCGATACATCGAACGCGCGAGCGTCGGCCGCCAGACGCATTGCCGGCCCGTAGCAGGACTGCCAGATCTCGTCGCCCGAGTACCACCCGGCCTGGAGGGGCGTGAGTAGCTCGTGGAACGCCTCGGTCACCGTGAAGAAGGCCACCCCGCGCGGCGAACACAGCCACTTGTATGCGTGGCAGACGGTCGCGTCGAAGACCCCGGCATCCACCGGGTGGACGCCCGCGGACTGGGTGGTGTCGCAGAAGGTGAGTGCGCCATGGTGCTTCGCGGCATCCCCGATCGCGCGAATGTCGGCGACCCGTCCCGTCGACGACTGGATGTGAGAGAAGGCGACCAACCAGGTGTCGTCTGTGATGGCCTCGGCCAGCTGCTCGACCGGAACGCAGCGCACGCGCACGTCCGTCCGCTGGAGGAAGGGGAAGACCATCGAGCTGAACTCGCCATCGACGGTGAGCACCTCGGCACCCGCCGGGACTGCCGCGGCGACGACGCTCGCGATCGCCGAGGTCTGCGAGCCGATCGCGACCCGCGCCGGCTCGACCCCGACGAGTCGGGCATAGGAGGCGCGCGTGCGCGAGACGATGCCGTCATAGTCCATGGGATTACGCTCCGCCGACTCCCACAGGTCGAGGTCCGCGCGTTGAGCGGCGAGGGTCTCCGCGGTCGGCAGACCCATCGTCGCCGCGGCGAGATATCCGCGGGGCGACGCAAAACTCGCGATGGCGCGGGCGAGCGGGGGTGACGGGGTCATGGTTCAAGCGTGAGGCGCACGCATCCATCCGACAAGAGGATATGAAGTATGCAACCGATAATCTGAACTTATGGAACTCGACCTGCAGACCGTCCGCATCGTGCGGGCCATCGCCGACTCCGGCAGTATCACCGGGGCGGCACGGATGCTCGGCTACAGTCAGCCCGCCGTAAGTCAGCATCTGCAACGCGCCGAGACCCGACTCGGCCTCCCGCTCATCGCACCCGCGGGCCGCAGCGTGCGACTCACCGAGGCTGGACAACTGCTCGCACGCCATTCGCTGGCCATCACGTCGGCTCTCGACGCCGCCGCCGGAGAACTCGCCGACCTCGCCGGACTGCGGTCCGGCACCGTGCGTCTGGCGGCGTTCCCCACGGCCTCATCGACGATCGTGCCGAGGTTTCTGGCCGGAATGGCCGAGCGCCACCCGGGCATCCACGTCAGCTACCTGGAGGCCGAGCCTCCGGAAGCGCTCGCACTGCTGCGCGACGGCGCCATCGACCTGGCGATCACGTTCTCATACCCGGGCGATCGCGGTGAGCAGGACCGGGACGGGATGGTCGTTCCACTGTTCACGGAGGAACTGGTGGTGGTGTTACCGACGGGGCATCCCCGTGCCGACGACGGCCAGGTCGATGTCGCGCGGCTGGCGGACGAGCGGTGGATCGCCGGATGCCCGCGCTGCCGCGGACATCTGCTGGCGGTCTGCGAGACGGCGGGGTTCGCCCCCGGCATCGCCTTCGAGACCGACAACGCCGGGGCGGTTCTCAGCATGGTCGCGAGCGGACTCGGCGTCGCAATGCTGCCGCGGTTGGCGATGGCGACGGCCGCACTCCCTGCCGGGGCGCTCACCCGGGAGCTGCGGACACCCAGCATTCGCAGCATTCAGGTCGTCGCCAACGACGGTGCGCCCAGGGTGCCGGCCCTGGCCGCGAGCGTGGCGCTGCTCCACGAGCTGCGCGGGGACGACTGGGGCCTCACGCCCGCCTGAGTCGCCCGCCCCGAGAGGAAATTCAGGACTCCGGCCACGCACACACGCGAAATGCCTTGCCCTGTGCGGAAACCCGGACCACCGTCCTGAGTTTCCGAAAGGACGGAGCTTCCGAAGAGCGGAGAAGAGCAGAGCCAGGGTCAGATGCCGGTGCGGCGGTGGGCCTGCTCGAGGAGGTCGAGGGCGGCCAGGGCGTCGCGCGGGTCGACCGGCATCGCCGTGCCATCGCGGAGGGCGGCGGCGACCCCGGCGTAGAACGCCGCATAGTCGCCCCGCTCGGTGGGGTACGGCGTCGGCGGCATCTCCGCGGAGCCGGTGATGCCGAGCAGCCCCCAGCGGTCCTCGGGAACGTCGCCGAACCCCGGATCGTTCGGCTGAGCCCCGGCCATGAGCGCGGGCTCCTGTCCGTCGAGACCCTGCACCGTGTAGCCGGATGCCGACCCGAGCACCCGGAATCGCGGCGCGTTCTGCGCGGCATACCTGCTCATCGTGAGATGAGATCGCACCCCGTTCTCGTGCAGCAGCGACAGGAACGACTCGTCATCGCTCACCCCACCCTCGCGCAGCACGGAGAGTTCGGCGGCCTCCAGCGTGGCCGGCCCGAACAGTTGCAGCGCCTGATCCACGAGGTGGCTGCCGAGATCGAACGTGATGCCGGCGCCCTCCGAGGTCGGCGTCGTGTCCTGCCAGCGCTCGCGCAGCGCCGGTGACCAGCGCTCGAAGGTCGACTCGAAGCGGTGCACGCGGCCGAGCACGCCCTCGTCGAGAAGCGTGCGCACGGTACGGAAGTCCCCGTCCCAGCGACGGTTCTGGTACACGGTCAGCGGCACCCCGGCATCCTCTGATGCCTCGATGATGCGGGTCGCCTCGGCGACGGATGCCGCGAACGGCTTGTCGATGACTACCGCGATCCCGGTCGCGATTGCCGCCTGCGCCTGCTCGAGGTGCACGTGTGCCGGGGAGGCCAGCACCACCAGGTCGAGCTCGGAGTCGAGCAATTCGTCGGGGGTGGCGACGACGGTGGCTGACGGATGCTGCTCCCGCGCCTGCTGCGCTCGCGCCTCGTTCGCTGTGGAGATCACGTCGAGCGAGAAGGCGGGGTTCGCCGCGATGAAGGGCGAGTGGAAGATGCGTCCGGAGAGGCCGTAGCCGATGATGCCGGTGCGAATGGCGGTCATTTCTGATCCTCTGTCTCGGATTCACGGGTCTCGGACTCGCTTAGTTCCCACGGCAGCGGCCCGTCGAGCTCGATCGGCTCGGCGGGCGGCTCGTCGAACGGTCCCGGCTCGGGAGCATGCCCGAGCATTCCGGGGTTGCGCCCGGACGCTGCCGGAGCCTCATGACGACCGACCAGCGCGTGCCGGAGACGAGAGAGGAACGGGGGCTTGTCGGGGGCGGCCATGACTCCAGCGTAGCGACGGTCGGGCAGACTAGAGGGATGCTCGGAGCCGACGATCCCCTCCCCCAGCGCCCGAAACGCATCCTCATCGCCGGCGTCGCAGGATCGGGCAAGACGACGCTCGCCGGCCGGATCTCGGCGCTGGCAGGCATCCCGCACACCGAGATCGATGGGCTGTTCCATGGCCCGGCGTGGACGCCGCGCGAAGCCTTTCTCACGGATGTCGACGCCTTCACGAGTGCGGACCGCTGGGTCACCGAGTGGCAGTACCGCACCGTGCGCCCGCTGCTCTGCGAGCGGGCCGACACGATGGTGTGGCTCGATTTCTCGCGGTTCGTCACCGTCACCCGGGTGGTGAGACGGACCTGGCATCGCGCTCGCACCCAGGAGGAGATGTGGAACGGCAATCGGGAGCCCGGAATGTTGTACGCGATCTTCCGGAGGGACGGGATCATCCGCTGGTCGGTGTCGACGCACCGTCGCTATGCCCGAGCTGTGCCCGAGGCACAGACCGATTTCCCGCGCCTCACGATCGTGCGTCTGCGCAGGCCGCGCGATGTGGAGAGTTGGTTCGCCGGACCGCTCGCCGACGCCGTCCGCGACACCTAGCTGATCCCCAGAGTGTGGGACCTCACCGGGTGACCTTCGGAAATTCAGGCGACTGGTCGCCTTCGCCGGCTCAGCACGGGCCGTGGCGACCCGGCTGCGACCAAAGTCCTGAGTTTCCGTTCATCGCCCCGTCGGGGGGCGAGTGACGGTCCGGCAGCGGCGATCGAGGGTGCCCGCGACTAGGCGGTCGGGGCGTCGATCGCCCCACCGAAACGACGATTGCGCGCGGCGTACAGCGAGATCGCCTCCCACAGGTCTTCTCGGGAGAAGTCCGGCCAGAGCGTGTTGAGGAAAACCATCTCGGCGTAGGCGCTCTGCCACAGCATGAAGTTGCTGGTGCGCTGCTCCCCCGAGCTCCGCACGAACAGGTCGACGTCGGGCAGATCCGGCTGATACAGGTGCTTCTGGATGACCTTCTCCGAGATTCCGGACGGCTTCAGTCTGCCCGCGGCGACCTCCTCGGCGATCTTCCGCACCGCATCCTGAATCTCCGTGCGCCCGCCGTAGTTGACGCACATCGTGAGCGTGAGGGTGGAGTTGCCCGCGGTCAGTTGCTCGGCGTACTGCAGTTCGTCGATGACGGAGCGCCAGAGCTTGGGTCGGCGCCCGGCCCAGCGCACCCGTACGCCCCAGTCGTTGAGCTGGTCGCGACGCCGGTGCAGCACATCGCGGTTGAAGCCCATGAGGAAGCGGACCTCGTCGGGCGAGCGCTTCCAGTTCTCGGTCGAGAAGGCGTAGACGCTGAGGTACTTGACGCCGGACTGGATCGCACCGGCGACCACGTCGAGCAGCGACGCCTCGCCGGCCTTGTGCCCCTCGACCCGGGTGAGGCCCTTGCCGTTGGCCCAGCGTCCGTTGCCATCCATGACGATCGCGACGTGCTGCGGCACCGCCGACTTCGGCAGGGCGGGCGGATAGAGCCCGGTCCAGTCGACAGGCTTGAAGTCGACGGCGTCGCGGTGGGTCTTGCCTACGGGCATCGAGTCACACTTCCTGGGAGGGGATTCGGCGGCGGTCGACGTGCTCGAGCGAGCGGAGTCCGCGGTCGAGATGGAACTGGGTGTACGCGGCGACGATCCCGCTCGCCTGGGAGCGAGTGCGGTCATCCGCTGCGTCGGCCGCCGCCCAGTCGCCGGTGAGCAGCGACGAGAGCAGCCCGAGGGTGTGGCGATCGAGCCGGGGAGCGCCGGGCGGGGCGACCTCGTCTGCGACGACGCCGCCGAGCTGAACCACGAAGGCGGAGTGCGGTCCGGGTGCGCCCGTCACGGCACAGTCGATGAAGCTCGGCGACCAGCCGGCGATAGAGAGTGCGCGCAGCAGATAGGAGTCGAGGGTGAGGCTGGAGCCGTGCTCCGCCCGGGCGAGGGAGCGCAGCGCACCGACCAGCAGCAGGTATTGCTGCAGCTGGGGCTCGGCATCCGTCAGCTTGTCGGCGGTCTCGACCATGGCGCTGGCGGCGGTGTAGCTGCCGTAGTCGGCGGTGATCTCGGCACCGTAGGAGCCGACTGACTCCGCCTGGGTGATCGTGTCGAGGCTGCGACCCTCGAACAGCTGTACATCGGCGACCATGAACGGCTCGAGCCGGGCACCGAACTTGCTCGCGGTGCGCCGAACGCCCTTGGCGACCGCGCGGATCTTTCCGTGCTGCCGGGTCAGCATCGTGACGATACGGTCGGCCTCACCCAGCTTGTGGGTGCGCAGCACGACGGCTTCGTCACGGTAGAGGGGCATCCCTCGATTATCGTCTGCGGAGCTGAGTCAGTGGATCGCGACAGCCCGGTCGATGAGCCGGGTGAGCAGCTCGGTGTAACTCACGCCGACCGCCTGCCACATGCGCGGGTACTGACTGAACGCGGTGAACCCGGGCAGGGTGTTGACCTCGTTGAGGGTGATCGTGCCGTCCTCGCCGACGAAGAAGTCGACGCGGGCGAGCCCCTCGCAGTCGAGGGCGCGGAAGGCCAGCCGGGCGTACTCGGAGAGTTGAGCGGTCAGGGCGTCGGGGATCTGGGCGGGAACCTCGAGTTCGGCACCGCCCGCGGTGTACTTGGCCTCGTAGTCGAAGAACACCGAGTGGGTCGGGCGGATGCGCAGTGGCGCTCCCACCCCGAGAGATCCGTCGACAGCCTGCAGAACGCCGAGGTCGATCTCCTCGCCGACGATCGCCATCTGCACCAGCGCGGTCTTGTCGTGCTCCAGGGCGAGGTCGATCGCGGCGAGCAGTTCGTCCGGCGTCTCGACGCGGCTGGCACCGACGCTCGACCCGGCGCGGTTCGGCTTGACGAACAGCGGATACTCGAGTTCTGCCGACAGCTCGATCGCCTCGTCGCGGTTGTCCGCCGTGATTCCGCGGGACGGGATCGTCGGGATGCCCGCGGCCTCGAGCACCCGCTGGGAGAGCAGCTTGTCCATCGCGAGTGCACTCGAGAGCACCCCGCAGCCGACATAGGGAATACCGGACAGCTCGAGCAGACCCTGCACGGTTCCGTCTTCGCCGAAACGTCCGTGCAGCACGGGGAAGGCGACGTCGATGTCGTCGAGATCGGGGAAGCGGGTGCCATCCTCGGCATCGGCCAGGGCATCCACTGTCTCGACGCGGTGGAACTTCCCCGCCTTGTCTATGCCGATCAGCACGCCCTCGAACAGCTCGCCGTCGAGGTTGTCGAACGCACTCTTCGCCGAGTTGAGCGAGACCTCGTGCTCGCTGTTCGCCCCGCCGAAGATGATGCCGATGCGCTTCACGATGATGCTGTCCCTACCTGGTTGATGTGTTCTCTTGCCATGCGTCCGCCGAGACCGGTGAGGATCTCATGGG
>Ga0247742_10000115_pt1 | contig 69102 bp, 50 predicted proteins | sample UWRJL208509C2_FD_180944 | JGI IMG/M metagenome (GOLD analysis project Ga0247742, IMG submission 180944) | Plant litter microbial communities from Arlington Agricultural Research Station in Wisconsin, United States - UWRJ-L208-509C-2 | ecosystem: Environmental > Terrestrial > Plant litter >...
TTCTCGGCGGTCGGGTTGCAGGTCAATCTGGCCCTGCCCGAATGGGGAGTGCGCGTCAGCCAGGGCAACGAGGGCAAGTACCATGTCGCCATCAACGGCGGATCGCCTGATCTCGGAGACCCTGACGACTTTACCGCACTATTCGGATCCGGTTCCGATTCCTACCGGCGTTCGTATGGTCTGTCCGATCCAAAGATCGACGAGTTGCTCAGTCGCGGCCGGCACGAAGCCAACCCCCAGGAACGTGCAAAGATCTACACTGACTTGCAGAGAGTCGTTGGCGAGTTCACCCCGGTGAGCTTCCTCAATTATCGTGCTCTCGGTTGGGGTTTGGGAGCATCGGTCAAGGATTTCAAGATCCTGCCGGGAGCGGGGACCAACCAGGTCGGGATGGCTTTCGACGCCGCATACAAAGCTTAGCCGTCGACCAGCAGTTCTTAGTCGTGCATTCTGCGGCGGCCGTGGTTCATGCCACGGCCGCCGGACTCAATTTGCGTCCTCAGTTCGCGCGAGGGGCATTATTGTAAATAAATATTTTCGGAGCACGAGAGGCGATCAAACGAGGTCACCTCCTTACTCCCGGAAAGGACCGATTGCTTCGGCATCCAATGGCGCGTGCAACCTCAATCTGCCGTAGAGCTTTGTGCGGCATCCGCCGCCGCCGAATAGCCTTCCGTCATCAATGAAGACATGGTTCCCGGTTCAAGTGGCCCAATCTCGGACAGCAGGTCGTTGTCGGCAGCAAAATCGCGACCGTAGCACGCGCTTATGATCTGGAGGCCGCTTTGGTGCAAGGGTGCAGGAATACCGCCGAGTTGCGCGAGGTACAGCGTCGGAACGATACCGAAAGGTACGTCCTCAAGGATGTAGCGTGTATCGAGATCTGTCGGTCCGAGGGGATCACTTCCACGTTCCACTAGAATTGCATTCATCTCCGATACAGAGCTGCCGCTGATCCCGTGCGAGAACTGGTAGTGGTCGAAGATTGTCCGTACTTCTTTCCCGAACGTGGCGGCGATGGCGACCCGTTCGCGATCGAGAGCCTCGAGGAACTTCCCGATCGCTGGTGTGACCATCGTGTTCTGGCCCCAGTTCTCGCCCCGCTCGATCCTCGAAAGATTGCAGAGAGCCATGCCGAGGTGGTCCTGGGGATTGATGTTGCTGAGTGCGATCGTGAGGATGTCGTCTTTCGGGCTAAATCGGTCGCCAAACAGCACGGCACAAAGCTCCATGGCGCGATCGGCATATCGCGCGGGGAGTGTGGCCGCATCGACCTTGGCGCGAATGGCGCCGATATTGTAGCGATTGGGACCGCGGGGCTTGCATGTCAAAACCGTGGTACTCCAGGCTACAATCGGGATTTCGATGCCTCTTTCCGCCAGCCTCTTCGCCAAATACAAAGCAGCAAAGGAAAGGTGGCCGCTGATGATGATCGTGTGGCGCTCCTCAAGATGCGGAAGCAGGCTGTCGAGCACAAAGCGATGGGCGTAGGCTGGCAGCGCTAACACAATAACATCGGAACCTGCCAGCGCCTGTGCCGATGCACATACCTGGGGCGCATACGATCCATCGAGAGCGCCTGTAATGACGAGCGGTTCTCCTGCGCTGATCGCTTTCGTCCGTTCGCCCGATGGAGACCATACATAGGGCTCGTGGCCACGCTCCGAGAGAATTGCGGCATATCCCATTCCGATGTTCCCGGCCCCAGCTATTCCAACACGCATTTCGGTATCCTTTCGATGTCATACAGTTCGGGCTTTCGCTGAAAGCATTGGCTGCAAGCTTCTCTTTAAGCCGTCAGACCGCAACTTCTTGAAATCCCATCGTGTTCGTCGCGCATGCGCGTTCCCTCCACGCAGGAGCGGTTTGATCCGCCTTGCCCCCTCGTTCACTGCAGGGCCGGCGCAACAAATCCTATGCGCCAAATACCGCCGCCACCCGGAATGACGGACGCGTGCGGTCATGGCTGTTGTCTGATCGGTTCAGTGGACCCTTGACGTGAATTGGTCGAATTGAGCATTCATGCCCTTGGTGAATATCTCATCCGGGCGTCCATCAACTTCAATCTGTCCTTTATGCAGAAAGAGAATCCGGTCGGATACTTCCCTCGCAAATCCCATTTCGTGGGTGACGACCAACATCGTTCGTCCTTCGTTCGCAAGAGCGCGCATAACTGTCAGCACTTCGCCAACGAGCTCAGGATCTAGAGCGGATGTCGGCTCGTCAAAGAGAAGAACTTTCGGCTTTTGCGCCAACGCCCTGGCGATTGCCGCACGCTGCTGCTGACCTCCCGAAAGTTCTGATGGATAGGCCCCGCGCTTGTCTGCAATGCCGACCTTCTCCAGCAAAGCTTCCGCTTCGGCGATGCATTCCTTCCTCGGACGATTCTGGACATGGATCGGGGCTTCGATCACGTTCTGCAGAATGGTCATGTGGGACCAGAGATTGAAGCTCTGGAAGACCATGGCGACGTCCGACCGGATGCGGTCAACCTGCCGCGAGTTGGCCGGCACCGTCGATCCGTTCTTCACCCTCGTTGCGATCTGCTCGCCGTGGATGCTCACGGTGCCGCTCGTCGGCACCTCTAGCATATTGATGCAACGCAGCATTGTCGATTTGCCTGAACCGGAAGAGCCGAGGATTGAGATCACATCCCCTTCCTTGGCATCGAAAGAAACGCCCTTCAGGACCTCGAGGTGACCAAATTTCTTTCGGATATCGCAGAGCGACACGGCTGGTATCACTGTCATGACTTCCCCCTGTGGGAATTAGTGGGTTGTGACTATGGCTTCCACCGGTTCGCTCGGTCCCTGCGTGTGCCGCAAATGGGGCGACATCGCATGCTCGACGAGACCGATAAGACGCATCAGGAAAAAGTTGATGAGTAGATAGATCGCACCCGCCGCTGCAAAGACTTCGAAAGCGCGGTAGGTCTCTGAGATCAGCTTCGCCGCAATGCCGGTGATCTCCATGATCGTGACAGTCGATGCGAGCGCGGTGCCCTTCACCATCAGAATGATCTCATTCCCGTAAATCGGAACGATATTCCGCGCGGCGATCGGCAGAGTGATGCGACGAAACAGGAGCAGACCAGACATCCCACAAGCTCGCCCCGCCTCGACCTGTTGTGCAGGCACAGACTGCAGGCCGCCCCGGATGATCTCGCAACCGTATGCAGCGGTGTTCAGTGAAAGTGCAAGCAACACGCAGAAGTACGGATCGCGGAACCAGAACCAGAGATGCAGATCCTGAAGAGTGGCTTTGAATTGACCCAGCCCATAATAGATCAGGAAGATCTGCACGAGCATGGGTGAGCCGCGGAATGCGAAAACGTAGGTAGAAACAAGGAAGCGGGTGAGTTTGGACGGGCTGAGCCGCAACACCGCCAAGATCAGTGCCAGAACCATGCCAGTGAGTACCGATATGATGGTCAACTGCAAAGTTACAGGCACACCCGCGAGCAGGGCTACAAAGGTATCCCAGATAAATGGCAGGCTCATCGCATTGCCTCCCTGAAACCACGACGGGAACGCCTTTCGGCTTGTGCGAAGAGAAGCGTGGAGAAGATGGTGATCGCGAGGTAGATCAGCGCTCCGGCAAGATAGAAATCGAACGGAAGACGTGTCGATCCTGCTGCTAGTTGCGTCGTGCGCATAAGCTCCGCAAGGCCTGTCACCGAAACGAGGGCGGACTCCTTGACAACCAGAAGCCAGACATTGCCGAGACCAGGTATGGCGTGCCGCAGGAGTTGCGGTACGATGATCCGACGAAACATGAGCCACTTGTGCATTCCCGCAGCCCGAGCGGCTTCCATCTCTCCTTTGGACAAGGCGGTGAAAGATGCTCGAAAAACCTCGGCTTGATATGCCGCCGAGACAACGCCGATTGCGGCAGCACCTACAGCAAACGACGGTAGCGCGACAAAGCCCTGATTGCCGAACAGACCCATGATCGCACCCAGCGCTGCGCTACCGCCGAAGTAGAAAAGATAAATAACGAGGAGGTCTGGGATCCCGCGCAACACTGTTGTGTACCCCTCGCCGAACAGGCGGAGTGGCAAATTACCCGCGAGCCGAGCCCATGCAACGAGAGAGCCAAAGACCGCGCCCAGGAAAAAGCCCACGATTGCCACGGCAATGGTAATCGCGGCACCAATGGCCAAGTCATCGCCCCAGCCATCAGGACCGGTTCCGAACAACTTCAAATAATCGATCACAGGCTATCCCTCGCGCACCGCCCATGAGGGCGCGTAGTTGGATGTCGCAATGCCGTGAAAGACGATTGTGGCGACGTCCTTTGGGTTGTTTGTGCCCACGGCCCAGGAAGCGATGCGGCAGACTTCCGCCCGCCGCTCCGGTCGATGGTCATTTCTGTGAGAGCGGTGTCACGTCAACCGCAAACCACTTCTCGGCCAAGCGTTTTACGGTGCCGTCGGCGATGGCGTCTTGGATCACCTTGTCGAGCGCCGCCTTCAGCTTCGTGTCGTCCTTGCGCAAGCCGATGCCGACGCCAGTTCCGAAAGGCCCACCGAAGAAGGTCGGACCGAGGATCTCGTAGTCGTCGAACTTAGCGTTTTTCTTGGTCGTCGCGAGCGAGATGTTCGACTGAACGATAGCGTCTACGCGGTCAGACAGCAGATCGAGCTCTGCGTCCTCGGTCGTCTTGTATTCGCGGACTTCGACGTCACCCTTGAAGTAAGTCTCGAGGAACGCAGCATTGGTCGATGATGTCTGAACGCCGATCACCTTCCCCTTGAGGAGTGGGCGCATCTGTTCGATTTCAGCCTTTGCGGCCTCGGAGTTGTTGTCGAGATCGAACGACTGTCCCGTCCCCGGCAGTTTCGCCAAGTCAGAACGCTTGGATGCAAAGAACCCGTTCCGGGCACGCGCATAGGGAATGGTGAATTCGATCGCTTCGCGACGCTTTGCCGTGATACCCATTGCGGCCGTAATAGCGTCGTACTTGCCTGCGTTCAGCGCAGGAATGATGCCGTCCCAGTTCTGGGGGGATATCTCACACTTCAGTTTAGCGCGAGCGCAGAGATCGTTGGTCAGCTCGATATCGAACCCCTTGAGGGTTCCTCCTTCCGTGAAATTCCACGGTGCATAAGATCCTTCGGTCGCGAATTTTACTGTTTGTTCCTGCGCCTTTCCGGCGACAGGGCACATCATTATCACAACGGCGAACGCAGCCGTCGACAGCATGGAGCGATACTTCATGTCTTTTTCCCTCAAGAGATTTGCTGTTCGTCTGGCCGCCACCTCTCTTTGAAGATGTTAACGGTTCAGCCTAGCCGGTTTCCACCAACCCAGTTCCCAAGTTGTCACACGGGATTACATAATTCCAAGTCAAAAAGGCGGGCCACTTATTCCCAAAGTTATAGTATGTCGCATCACTATTGTGGAGTGAGCGCGTTGAAGTATGAAGCAGCGTGAAACCCCAGTTGCAAAATCGGACCCTGGCCCGAGCAAAATCAAGGAGGTCGTAAGGATCGGCCAGCAGATTGCGTTCATCGGCAATTGGTCGCCTTGTGAAACTCTCCGCGCTTTGCTGACTGGTGCCGATCGGGAGTGTATGCGTGTTACATAATAAAGCTTGCGACCGACATCACTGAACGCCGCTACAAGCGCCATCGCTTTCCTGCAGAGATCATCGCCCACGCCGTATGGCTCTATTATCATCGCTTCCCATTGCATACGGGACGTCGGCAGCTCCGAGGGACCCTGGGAAATAAAGGGGATATGCTGGCCGATCGGGAGCTAATTAGGAAGCCGAAGATGAAGTCAATGAAAGATACCCCGGGAGTACTTTTTGGTGGCCTAAAACACTAGTCCGGGATCTCGCGCGTCGCAATTTCTCGGCTTTTGTCTTTATCGAAAGGGGCTGTCAGCAACGGGCTAACCAAGCTTTCCGAAGCTGGCGTTGTCGATGAGGAACGCGAGCTCCCAGCGCCGCGCCATAGCGGTCAATCAGCGATACGAATAAAACTCAGAAAAGATGCCGTCCGAATGGTAGGGCTAAACCTGACGACGCGTGGCGCTTACGCGGCAGTATCTAACTTGGGATCAGATAAAGTCTGGAATCGCCTTTCCAGACCTTTGAAAAGTCGCCGGGTTCGATTGTCTCACAAGCAATCAACTAGTTAAGTCGGCTCAAGCCGATGCGGGTGGAACCGATATCGGCGTATTCGTTCCCGCTATTTTTTCCGCCTCTGACGAAATCCTAGAAGTTACGCCAAACAATCGAGTGTGCCCCTCGAAGAGGTCAGGCAAGGGCTTATCAAGCATTTTCCGAACTCGCTCGTGGTAGCGTCCTCGCGCGCCGATATCATGTATTCCGCATTGCAGCCCGACCTGGCTGGAAACGTCCTTTTCCTAATAGGGTTCGCAGATGGCGTTGCAGGACACATTTTTCGATCGGGATCGCATTCTCCGCGGTGGCTACAACCAGGCTGGACATATTGGCGGGCTTATCCCAGAGACAGGTCCGCGACCGAGTCTAACCGACTTGGCAAGAACTTTGAACGTTGATCCCCTGACTCTATCGACCGCTGATGTTGAAGCCCTATTCGTGGAAAATAACAGAGCTTTGATGGACTGAATCGAGGATCGTGGGAGGGGGCTTTCCAAGCCCTTGAGCGCCGTCGTCCAATCGATTAACCCTCAAAAAATAGTCTTAGGTGGTAATTTGCCAGCCTCAGTTCTGGAGGCACTCAAAAATTGTGTCCCCGGAAGAATGAGGCTTTCTAAACCAGATATCGTCATTTCAAATATAATAGGCGAAAGCGAAAGAGCGATCGCAGCTGCGTCACTCCCGCTAGCTAAATACGTCGCCTATCTGGACTAGCTGTAGACGCAGCGGTTGCCGATGCCGTAAACCTTGATGAGCGAACTTCAACAAGACAAATGTGTCTACGCAGTATTCCACTGGATAGTGCGCGCTAAGCCCTCCAAGGGCCGGATGCCCTCATCGGGCACGACCGTGCTAGATCGCGCCATCCTTTGTCGACTGTTCCAGCCGACCGTCAGCCTTTGAAGGCTTCCGGGAAAACAATGTCTTGATCGACAAGGACATTGAACCTGTAGCCAGGCCGAATTTCGAGCGTCGGCTGAACATCCATGTTGCGTTGTATAGTTCGATCCGCAACGCGCCCGAAGGTCTCGGCAAAATTCCGACGTGTCGCATCCGAGGCCGTGTCCTGGGTCGCGAGCGTCGAACTTTCCGGAACGGCCATGTCGATCCCCGTTCCGATAAGGGCGATCAGTACTGCCGAGCCAAAGGTTTTCAGATAATGATTGTTCACTTTGTCATTAAAACCGCCATATCCTTGCGCGTCGGTCCCCGACATGCCGCCGATCTGCAAAGTTGAGCCGTTTGGGAAGATGATGTCGGTCCACACGACGAGAACGCGTTTCTGTCCGAAGGACACCTTGCTGTCATAGCGGCCGAACAGCTTCGTTCCTTGCGGAATGAGCAGACGATGCCCTGTCGCGCTGTCATAGACGTTCTGGCTCACCTGGGCGGTGATCCGCCCCGGCAGATCTGAATTGACGCCAGTGATCAGTGTTGCCGGAATGACCGAACCGCGCTTTAGCTCGAAGGGCGATTGTTGGGGCACGACACGGTTCGGCAAGTAGCCAAGCTCTTTCAGGTCGGCATTGAAGAAATCCTCCTTGGCGCCTTGGGCATTGGGATCAACGTTTTGACCACCGAGCCCGGCGCGCAACGCGGCCGCGTAGAGATCGGGACCACTTGCCGTGTTCGCTGAAGTCGTTGCGGCTCTTGCCGCCGTGTCTGCGGTCGCATCATGCGTTTCAGCACGCCCGTCCAATTTGCCGCGATCGATGGCAAGCGGCGCATCATAGGCAGCGTTGTTCGCCTGCAGGCGGGCCATCCGGTGGCGCTGCTGCTCACGGAGAAGCTGTTCCTGTTGTTCTCGCTGAAGACGAGCCCGCCAGACCGCTTCCGCTTCGAGGTCCTGACCGCGCTGCTGCACCTCGCGTTGCCCCGGCTGCGGCGTGAAGGGATTGTTCGTCTTTTCTTCTACCTGCTTGGTCTCGACCGGCGTCGGTTGGAAGGTGGTCTGCTCCTGCGGCTCGCCGATAATACCGTCGGTAACGCCCCGTTTGATCTGGTCGGCGAACGTCGAAGCCGGATTGCCCGAACTTGTCTCCGGGCCGGTGTCCCTGCCGAAGTAGAGCCCGCGGGAGGCAAGTCCGTAAAAGATCACGCCAAGAAACGCGACAGCCAGGACGATAATGACGACGATCGGCAGGCGGTTGATCCGCCGGATCGTGGATGGCGCCTGGCTGTTTGGCGCGCCGCCGAGATTGAGAGATTGCACCATATGATTCCTCCCTCACCCGCGCCGCATGAGCGACAAGGCGCTCGCGGGCGTCGCGCCACTTGCCGTGACTGAATAAGCGCGGCCGAGCTCGACGCTGTTTGTCGATAGACGGGCCAGCACCTGACCATCGACAGTCAAGATCACATAGGCGAGTGGGATGACCGTCGTGCTGCTATCTGTCTTCTGGTCGGTGACGACGGCATAGCCCCATCCCTTCAGCGCCGCTTCCATCGCGTGTCCGAACGGCGAGGTATCAGTCTTGAGCGCAACGGTCGCTTTTCCCGGCCCGATCTGTTCGGCAAGGCGGCTCACCATATCGCCGGCGATTGCGCTGGCGGCGGGACCGGAGATTTCCGGCGGCGCGGTGCTGGAAACGAGCCCTTCTGTTCCGGTCGACTGGCATCCGGAAAGAAGGGCGACTAGGGCGCAGCCTGCGGCAAAGTTGCGGAGGGGTTGCAAGGCGCGCGAATGGGAGAGAAGGATATTCATTATCTCCCTCCCCTTCTGATCGTGATCTTCTCCTGCTTCCAGCCAACACCGGAAACGAGCACAGCGCGATCGACATGGTAATCGACGACCATCATGTCGCCCCTCATCCGGTAGTTGACGATCCGGTTCTGCCCGCCTGACGTGACGAACAACACCGGCGCATCCTGGCCGGAGATCGAGCGTGGAAACTGGATGTAGGTCTTGAGCCCATCGGAATAGACCCGCGTCGGCCGCCAGCCGGCGTTGCCCGAGACCGAATAGGAAAAGTTCAGCTGCTCGGCGGGAACGCCTGCACCCGGAATGGTGCTCGCTTCCAGCCTTGCGTTGATGTCGGCAAGCTTTGTCGAGACGTCCTCCGGATATTCAAAGCCGACACGTGCCATATACTGGGTCGGATGCGACTTGAGCTGAATGTGATAGGTCCGCCTGGACGTCGTCACGACCATCGAGGTCAAAAGACCAGGCTCCGATGGTTTGACGATCAGATGGATGGCCTGACCGCCGGCAGCACCTGAGGTCGCCGGTTCGACCTTCCAGCGCACCGTGTCGCCGACCAGCACGTCGCGGACCACCTCGCCGCCTTGCAGTTCGATATCGCAAACCTGTAGCGGCGAGCAGACGACGGATGGCTGCACCTCGCCGTAGAGGAAAATCACCTTGCCGTCGGCGCCCTTGGTGACCAGACCGCGCGAGCCGCGCCACTGTGTGGAAATCCCCATGCCTTTTGCTTCGTTGGCGGTGACGCCATCGGCAGCAAAAGCATGGAAGGGAATGAACAGTGAAGACGCCAACATCGCCGAGGCGAGAGCGCTTGTCAGGATGGTCCGTGTTCTTTTGAGTGGGATGATCATGTTCGGGGCCATGCCTTTCAAAGCTGTGCGGTCCAGTCGAAGTCGCGGAGATAGAGACCGATGGGGTTCAAGCGGATGACACCCTCATCCTGCGGCGGCGTCAGGGTCACGGTCGCGATGCCGCGAAAACGGCGGACGGCGGTTTCCTTGCCGCGCCGGTCGCGCTCGAACTCGGTCCAGTCCAACTGGTAGCTCTGGTTCGAGAGCGCGACGATATTGTTGACCTCGATTGCTACGGTCGAGCTCTTCGCTTTCTCGAAGGGCGAGTTCGAGCGAAACCAGGCATTGACCTTCTCAGTCGCCGGATCGGATGTCCTCAGCAGCCCATAAGTTCTGTCGATGTACTGCTTCTGTACGACGGCGTCCGGAGTCACGCTTCGAAAGTTCGACACGAAGCTGCCGAGGGTCGCACGCACCACGCGCGGATCGGCATATTCGATCTGCTGCGGGAAACCGGCGCTCGAGGCCGTACCGAGCTTGTCCACTTCGACGATATACGGCACCAGCTTGACCTGCGTGCTTTGATAGAGCGCGTAGCTGAAACCGATCACGGCCATAACCATGCCGGCGATACCGATGATCCGCCACGCGGCGGCTGCCTTCACGTAGGATCCATAGCGCTCGTTCCATTCGTTGCGGGCGGCGATATACGGATTGGCAAGATCGGGATTATCGAGCGGATTGTGTCCGGCCATGGCTGATCGGCCTCCAGTTATTTGGTCTCGTTAAGTGGCGGTGGTGGAGGCGATGCGGTCCGACCCGACTGCTGGTCAAGTTTGGCATTGGCAAGCCCCAGCAGCGATCCGGCATAGGCGCCGGGCGACCCGACCGCCTTGTCCTTGGCGGCCGAACCGACAGCACCTGCCGCACCACCGATGCCAGCTTCCATGCCGCGCATCGCGGCACTGCCAAGGGATGCTCCCCCTGCCCGTGCCGCTCCTGCTGCCTGAAAACCTCTGCTGGCAGCTGCGGTAGCCAAAAAGCCTGCGCCCGCCGCAAAGGATGCGGCCTGTCCACCGTGGCGGATCGATTCCATGCCGCCGGACACGGAAGCCCCTTGAACCACACCTTGCAGGATCGGCGGCACATACATGGCGATGACGAAGACAACGACCGAGATACCGGCGATCGCGAGCGTCGTGATGAACTGCTCGGAGGTGGCTGTCGGTGCCTCGGCGAGGCCCAGCAGGATGTCGGAGCCGATCTTGGCGATCATGACCAGCGCCATCAGCTTCATGCCGACGGAAAAGGCGTAGACCAGATATTTAATGGCGAAGTCCTTGGTATAGGAGGTGCCGCCCAATCCCAGCATGATCATGCCCGCGAGCAAGCCGACATACATCTCCACCATCACCGAGACGAAGATCGCGGCAACGAGCGAGAAGCAGACGACGACCACGACCATGGCGAAGACGGCGGCGATCGCCAGGGAGTTATCCTCGAAGAGGCCAAACTTTGCCTGTTCCGACATCTTGGTCGCGACACGAATGCCAGCGTCGAAAATGTTGGCGGGAGAGGCTGACCCACCGCCGGCGCCAATCTGGTAGAGGCTGTCGACCACGGCTTTTGCGAAGGCGGGCCCCCGGTCAAGGATGAAGGCAAACAGCCCGATAAACATGATGCGCTTCACCAGCTCGGCAAACCAGCTGTCGAGCGAGGCAGCATTGATCGCCAGCCATACAGCGGCGATGCCGACCTCGATTCCGGCAAGGATCCAGAACAACGACCGCGCCGCATTCATGACCGTCGACTCCCAGCCCTTGGCGGCCGCGACGACGGAGTTTTCCAGGGTCGTCAGCACTTGACCCTGCTGCGCCAAAGCCGGCGTGCTCGCGATCAGGACGAGGCCGATTGCGACGACGGCGCGCTCAATGCGCCGGGAGGGATGAACGATCACCATCTCGGCTTCATCTCCTGGCCGCCGCGAATATCGCGCTCGACGTTGCCGCCAAAGAACTTCTCCCGGTGAGCCCGGCGGTCTGCGTCGGATGCAGCTTGCGGTGACGCCTCGGCCGCTCCGGACAGGTGTGCCGCAGGCGGCTGGAAGATCCACCTGGCGATCCCGACACCGGACGCGATAATCCCCACTATCGCGAGGATGAAGACAAGACGCGGGCTCACCAGCGGGGCTCCATCGTCTGCCCGCCACGGATATCATGCTCGCTTCCGCTGAAGAATTGTTCGCGGCGCGCCTGGGCCAAATCCTTTTGCGCCTGTTCCGACTGAAACCACGTGCCCATCATCGTCATCTGCTGGGAAACCAGACCACGCAGTTTTTGCATCTGCGCGACCTGCTGTGCGGCGATCTGGTGTCCGACCTGCAGCGCTTTCATCTGCCCGTCGGCCGATTCCGACATCGACCGCAGCGATGACATCGTGCTCTCTTCGCTTGAGAACTGGTCGGACGTCAGGTTTGCGGCCTTCAGGGAACCAGCGATCGTGTCGCGGTTGGTGTCGGACCAGTTCTGATAGGTGGACGAGAAGCCTGCCCCGTCAGGAAGGTCGCTCTTCATCTCGGCAAAACTCTGGAAGCGCTGCTTGAGCACGTCGTCGATATTGCCCATCGAGAAGGCGACCCCTTGCCCTTGGGAGACGACGTTCTGCAGGTTCTTGAGATCGCTTTCGACCTGACCCCAGATGTGGCTCGGCAATTGAGCTGTGTTCTGCAGCATATTGTTGTAGATGTTGATCTGGTTCTGGATCTGCTCGGCAAGCTGCGAGATCTGGGTAATCTGGTTGTTGACCTGCTCGGCCGACTTGCCGACCAGCGAGATCAGTTCGGTATTGTTGGCAATCTGCGTCCACTCCGTGGCCTGACCCGTGACACCGCCCGCATAGGTCGGAATGGGTAAAGCGACCGGGATGACGATGGCCGCGATCATGACGGCGCGCGCCGCATCAAGCGGCCGGGAAGAGTGTTTCGGCATGGGCGATCCCCCTTTGCTGGAGCCAGTGGAGGGGCCATGCGGCCCCGTGTTCGGAATGCAGGGCGCGGATGCGCTTGAGGTCTTCCTTGCCCGTCGCCCCAACAAACGAGAGCGCGACCGGACCGAGCGCCATGTTGAAGAGCCTTCGGCCCTCCGGTGAGACGACGTAATATTCGCGCTTTGGAATGGCGGTTGCGACGATCTCGATCTGCCGCTCGTTAAAACCGATGCGCTCATAGAACTCCCGCGTGCCCGGTTCGCGTGCCGCGCCGTTCGGCAGGCAGATTTTCGTCGGGCAGCTTTCCTTCAGTACATCGATGATGCCGGAGCGCTCGGCATCCGAGATCGACTGGGTGGCGAGCACAACGGCGCAGTTGGCCTTTCGCAGCACCTTCAGCCATTCCCGGATTTTGTCGCGGAAGACCGGATGACCGAGCATCAACCAGGCCTCGTCGAGGATGATCAGGCTGGGCGCACCGGTGAGGCATTTCTCGATGCGCCGAAACAGGTAGGTGAGAACGGGGACGAGATTGCGTTCGCCCATGTTCATCAGCTCCTCGATCTCGAAGCACTGAAAGGCACTGAGCGACAGGCCGTCCTCCTCGGCGTCGAGCAGTTGGCCCATTGGGCCGTCGACGGTGTAATGATGCAGCGCGTCCTTGATCTCGCGCATCTGCACGCCGGAAACGAAGTCCGACAGCGAGCGACCGCGGGATTCCGCCATCAGTGCCAACTGCCTAGAGATGGCATTGCGATAGTCAGGGGTGATGGTCACACCCTGCAGCGCCACCAGCATCTCGATCCACTCGGAGGCCCAGGCTCGGTCGCCGTCGGTCGACAGTTCAGCCAGCGGGCAAAAGGCAAGCGCCTTTCCTTCTCCATTGGCCGGCACGCCAATGTCGCCGCCGATCTGATAGTGGTCGCCGTCGAGACCGAGCGTCAGCGGCAGCATCGAACCGCCCTTATCGAAGGCGAACACCTGGGCATCGGCATAACGCCGGAACTGCGCGGCAATCAGCGCCAGCAACGTCGACTTGCCAGAGCCGGTTGGCCCGAAGATCAGCGTGTGTCCAACATCGTCCACATGCAGGTTCAGCCGGAAGGGCGTCGACCCGGACGCGACCTGCATCAGCGGCGGCGAGGCCGGCGGATAGTATGGACAAGGTGCTACCGGACTGCCCGACCAGACGGAGTTCAGCGGGATAAGATCGGCGAGATTGCGGGTGTTGATCAACGGCTCGCGGATGTTGGCGTAGGAAACGCCGGGCAGGCTGCCGAGAAACGCATCCGTAGCGTTCAACGTCTCGATACGTGCGCCAAAACCTTCGGCCTGGATCAGGCGACGGATAGCCTCGCACTTTTCCTGGAGGCGACCTGAGTCTTCTTCGAAAATGACGATGACCGGTGTGTAATAACCATAGGCGACGAGCTGCGAGGAGGCTTCGGCAATGGCATCTTCAGTCTCAGCCACCATCATCATGGCGTCCTGATCGACCGAGCGGCTTTGGGTCTGGAAAAGCTGGTCGAAGAAAGGCCGCACCTTCTGCTGCCACTTCTTGCGTGTCCGCTCGAGCCTTGCCCGTGCTTCCTCAGCGTCGAGAAAGACGAAGCGGGACGACCAGCGATAGGTGAGCGGCATCCGGTCAAGCGTGTTGAGAATGCCCGGCCAGCTTTCGGCCGGCAGGCCGTCGATCGCGACCACGCCGAGAAAGCGGTTCTCGACCATTGGTGTCAAGCCATGCTGCAACTCGGCCGTCACCAGCCAGTCGAGATACATGGGGATATCAGGCAGGCGCACCGGATGGTTCTCGCCGGTGACGCAGAAGCGAATGAACTGGAAGAGCTCGTCGTAGCGCGCGACACGGAACCCACCGCGATCCGGCGTCTCTCGCGTCATCATCCGACGGATCGAGACGACATTGGCGAGATACTGCTCGACCTCACGGATCGAGGTCAGGAAACTCTCGAGGGCCTTGTCGGCGTACGTGGCTAAACGGCTTGCCGCGTCGGAATAGATATAGCGCGTCAACCCGGAGCGCCGCGGCTCTGGCGGCCGCCACGTCAGGATCAGAGCGTGCCGGCTCTCGAAATGCCCCCTTTCCGTCTGAAAATGCGCGCGCCGTTCGTCGTCGATGGCACGTGTGACGGGATCGGGAAAGTGGGATTCACCCTCAGTCGGATAATCGCCGGTTGGCACCCTGATAGCCTCGACCTGGATCATCCATCCCGAGCCCAGCCGCGACAAGATGGCGTTGATCTGTCGCGACACCTCGTTGCGCTCGGCGTCGGTCGAGCTCTCGCTATCGGGCCCGGCAAAATACCAACCCGCCATCAGCGAGCCGTCCTTCAGCAGGATGACGCCGTTATCGACGAGGCCGGCATAGGGCACAAGATCGGCGAATGACGGTCCGGAATGCCGGAATGATTTGAGGGCGACCATCTCCTAGAACTTGCGCCACGGCGACGACGTCGCGCGATAGGACGTCTTGTAGGAGATGTGGCGGAGGTAGACCCGGCGCATCAGCGGATCGGATTTGGCCATCATGCGGAGTGCCGCGACCGCGACCAGCCAAATCGCAATGCCGAACAGTGCCGCGTACCAGGTCAGGACAACGAAGATCAGGATGATGGCGGCCAGCGCCGTCAGCAGCACCAGCTCGCGGTCGGCGCCCATCAATAGGTTCGGACGCGATAGCGCCCGATGTACCCGCGAGCGTGTCAGAGAAGATCCGGCCTCAGCCATGAGCCCCCTCCCCCGCTGCGGCTTGCGTCGCGTTCGGTTCGGGAGTTCTTTGCTTGGCCTGTGCATGAGCCTCGCCGATCGAGGCGCCGGTCGCGCCGAAGAGAGCAACGATCTGCGTCGCTCCGAGGAGCACACCGCCCACCAGCGCGACATAGCAAAGCCGTCTCGCGAAATCATTCAGCTCGCCTCCGAAGATCAGCATGGCGCCGGCAATGGCGACAGCGGCCAGCGCGATAAACCCGGCGACAGGTCCGGTGATCGATTGCTGGATCTGTTGCAGTGGCGATTCCCAGGGAAGACCGCCTCCGCCCGAGGAAGCGAATGCGGAATCACTAAAGCCGATAGAAATGGCGACAAGCGTCGCGCCGGTGAGAAGAATAGAGATTTTACGCGACATGGCTGTCCTCATCGATCTGGGCATAATGTTCGGTCTGGTAGCGGCCGTTGCGGTATCCTTCGATGTGGATCACCTCACGGACCCGCCTCCCCTTTCCCGTTCGCTCAATAGAGACGACCAGATCGACGGCCTCGCCGATGACCTCCTGCATCGGCTGCTGGCTGGCTTCCGCCGTCAGTTGCTCTAGCCGGCGCAAAGCTGACATCGCCGTGTTGGAATGGATCGTGGTGGCGCCGCCGGGGTGGCCGGTATTCCAGGCCTTGAGCAGCGTGAGTGCCGCGCCGTCGCGGACCTCGCCGACGATGATGCGATCGGGACGCAGGCGCATCGTGCTCTTGAGGAGACGCGCCATGTCGATGGTATCGCTGGTGTGCAGCGACACGGCATTCTCGGCCGCGCATTGGATCTCTGCCGTGTCTTCGAGGATAACCATCCGATCGTCCGGGGCAGCAGCCACGATCTCGGCGATGATGGCATTGGCGAGTGTGGTCTTGCCCGACCCCGTGCCCCCTGAGATCACGATATTCATCCGAGCGTCGATCGCGCTTCGAATTGCCGATGCCTGGGCTTCGGTCATCACCTTCGACTTCACATACTCTGTCAGTGGAATGAGACGCGAAGCACGACGCCGGATCGTGAATGCCGGTCCGGATACCACCGGCGGTAACAGGCCCTCGAAGCGGTGCCCGCCAATCGGAAGTTCGCCAGAGATGATCGGCCGCTCGTCGTCGGCCTCCGACTGCAGGGCATGCGCAACACTACCGATGACGACTTCGGCTGCGGCGGTGCTCATCGCGCCGGCCGGTGCAACGCCGTGCCCCAGCCGCTCGATGAACAGCCTGCCGTCCGGATTGAGCATGATCTCGACCACGGTGGCGTCATCGAGGGCGATGCAGAGTTGGTCGCCAAGCGCGTCCTGTAGTTTGCGGACCAGGCGAGGATGAGAGCGGAGCTGGGTCACGCAGCGCTCCTGAGCAATGCTCCGTCGGTCCGGGGAAACGACTGATAGCCAGGAGGGCATACCTGCTCGAAGCTGCCACGGTCGGCCGGCAGGCTTCCGGCGATAGCGATGGTGTTGCCAATCGGAGCCGGTTCACCGAGACGCTGCATCGGCCATCCCGCTCGCTTCAGGATGCGCTCGAAGCGGAGATCGGTGGCCGTGACGATCTCGCTGTAGCCGCTCGCCATCGACCATTCGATGAGCCCGGCAAACAAGGTGAGCGTCGCAAGATGCAGTTGGCTCGCCTTCCTCTGCGAGACAAGTGAGGTATCGACGCAGAAGCGCGAGCTCTCGACCATGCCTGAATGAGGGCGAAGCGACCCCGTATCGAGAAGCTGCGAGAAGGTTTGCTCCAGCATGGTCGGGCCAGAAGCTGGAAGGAGACGAACGGAACCCGCGACGAGTCCACCGTCGGCAATTGCCAGAAGATAAGTCGGCTTGAAATCATCGTACTGGTCGCGCTCTTCTCCCGCCGTGACGGAAACGTCCCAGGCGAGACGTCCGCCGAATACCGTCGCGCGAAGACGGTGCATCTGTCTCAGCACGTTGCGATGGCGCTCGTATTGGTCGGGTGCGACGGTCAATATCCGCATGATGATCTCCGCTTGAAACAAGGTCATGCGGACAAAAATCATCTCCTTGATCGTGTGCCTATGTGCAGATCTGCACCTCAGGTGATTCTAGCGAGTCGCTGGTCCGGCTCTTAGAATGTGAGTGTGTGGTGAGCTAGGCGGAGGAGATTCATGTGCAAATCTGCATTTTGCGCTGACCGGGCGAAAGGGAGTAAATCTGACTAACTCACGGTAAATGATCGCAGATTCGCCTTGGGCGATGGAATCGAGAAATATCCGTTAACTCCTTGTTAACCTTAAATCCCTTGCTCAGAGTTGGAAATCGCGGGATAGTTTCGCAAATGATGGCTTTGTGGCCATTTTTTCGAAAATGAAGCCCTCCGGGATATAGTTTGCAAAATGAGCCATCCGCAGCCCAACAGATTTGATATCGAGATTGCCCAGCAGGGAGCGAAGATCTCAAATGCGTTGCATATGCTCCGCAGCCAACAATATCCCCCGGACGCCAAGAAGGGACTGCGCAAGTTCCAGCTGGGAGAAGTCGCCGAGTTCATAGGGGTCACCCAGAGCCATCTGCGGCAAATCCATTTGGAGGGCAAGGGGCCGGAGGTGGAGTCCGTCGGTGGCCGACGCTACTATACGGCTGATCAGATGTTAGAGCTTCGAGACTATCTCGAATCCAACAAAAAATCAGACAAGCGATACTACGTTCCCCGGCGCCGTGAGGGCGAGCCTATGCAGGTCGTGTCGGTGGTGAATTTCAAAGGCGGAAGCGGAAAGACTACGACCGCTGCTCACCTTGCACAATATCTCGCCCTCACCGGTCATCGCGTGCTGGCGGTCGATCTCGATCCACAGGCGTCACTGACGTCCCTCTTTGGAATCCAGCCCGAACTTGATGATACCGCGTCGCTCTACGAAGCGCTTCGTTTCGACGACGAGCGGAAATTTATCTCGGAGGTTATCCAGCCGACCAACATTCCCGGTCTTGATGTGGTTCCTGCAAATCTGGTCCTGCAGGAATACGAGTATGATGTGCCCTTGGCAATCTCCTCCAAGAAGGGAGAGGACGGTCGTTTATTCTACATGCGCATCTTCAATGCGCTGAAGCAGGTGGACGACAGGTACGACGTGGTGGTTATCGATTGCCCGCCACAGTTGGGATACCTGACGATCACCGCGCTCATGGCTTCGACAGGCATTTTGATCACTATCCATCCCCAGATGCTGGATATCATGTCGATGAGCCAGTTCCTCATGATGTTGGGTGGCATAATGGGTCCGGTCGCCGAGGCCGGTGCCGAGATGCGCGTCGAATGGTTCCGGTATCTCGTCACGCGCTTCGAGCCGACGGACATCCCGCAGGCGCAGATGGTCGGGTTTATGCAATCGATGTTCGCCCAGCAAATGTTGCGAAATCATGTGCTCAAATCGACAGCCATTTCTGATGCTTCGATAAAGAAGCAGACTTTGTACGAGGTAGAACGAGGCGATTTCGTCCGTTCTACCTATGACCGGGCGATGGAAAGCCTGAACGCAGCCAACGGCGAAATCATGGAACTAATCCACGGCGCATGGGGGCGAAAATGAGATTGTCAGCCGTTTTTTCGCGGGATTTGATAAACCATATCAATTTCTTGTCGACGTTGAGAGCGAGCGAGGAGGCCGGCTATGGCACGTGAAAATCCTTTTTCTAAATTGGACATGGCTTCCATCGCGTCTAACCAGACACCGACAAAGCCTGGCTACGGCATGACTGGGGCAGCCAAGACCGTCGTCCGGTCCATCGAGGACCTGGCAGAGAACACAAAGAAGCTGATGGAAGGCGAGGTGATCGTGGATCTGGATCCGCGGTTGATTGACGTTTCCTTTGTCGCCGATCGCCTTTCCGACGATGGGGAGGAGTACCAGGAGCTCAAGCAGGCGATCGCGTCGTCCAGCCAGACGACACCGATTCTGGTTCGACCCAGTTCGTTTGATAGTCAACGCTTCATGGTCGTCTTCGGTCACCGCCGTCTCAAAGTCGCCAGAGAGCTTGGAATCTCGGTCAAGGCAGTTGTCAAGAAGCTGGATGACATCACGTCCGCAATCGCACAAGGGCAGGAAAATTCCGCACGCTCCAACCTTTCGTTCATAGAGCGTGCGTATTTCGCACAGAACCTGCTTGCGTCTGGAATGACGAAGGATGTGGTTCGGTCGTCGCTCGCGATCGATGAGGCGATGCTTTCGAAAATGCTCGGTGTCGTGGAGGCTGTCCCGGCATCGATCCTCAAGGTGCTCGGGGCCTCCAAGAAGATCGGCCGCGACCGGTGGCTTAGCCTCCGTCAATTGCTTCTCGCTCCTGCCCTCCTGAAGGTTGCCACGGAGCATGTCGAAACGGCAGGCTTCGTTGAGCTGACTGAAGACAAGCGGTTCGATGAGCTCCATGACTACCTGAAGCGCTACAAGGCCAAATCGGCTGCTAAGAAGCCCAAGGCCATTGCGTCCGGAAGGGATTGGACTTCGAGCGATACGTCACTGAATTTCGTGATGAATGCCAAATCTAAGAAGGTTGCGATCGAGCTTTCGAATGTCGAAGCGAAGCCCTTCAGTGAGTGGCTATCAGCCCACATGGACCGTTTGTACGATGAGTACAAAGGATCGAAGCAGCAAAACAACGGAGACTAAACCGCAAAAGAAAAAGGCCCCCAAACGGTAAACCGTGGAAGCCTCTCTCGTATCTCTCGCAGGATTGAGAATCGCATTTCCCGGAATCACAGTCAAGAGTCTTGGCACCGATTTGGTGAGCGGATTTCCTTTGCCTGAAGAAAGGTGAGAGAGAAATGCAGACGGGACAGGTAACGACGCCCTTTGGGCGACGGCCGGCGGCGCTTGCCTTGGTGAAAGGGCAATTGGCGGTCGCGGCATTAACACCAGGCACGCGTGTCGAAAAGTGGAAAGTATTTCGCGATGTGTGCGAGACGAGGGAGCGCTTCGGTTTGCAAGACAGAGCGCTTGCCGTTCTCGATGCCCTTTTAACCTTCTACCCCGACGCACAGCTCGACGCTGAAAACGGTCTCGTTGTATTTCCATCCAATGCGCAGCTATCCGTTCGCGCTCATGGGATTACGGAAAGTACACTGCGCCGCCAGCTCGGCGCACTCGTCGAAGCAGGACTTATCCAGCGTCGTGATAGTCCGAATGGGAAGCGATACGCACATCGCAATCGAGACGGTGAAATCGAGCAGGCTTACGGCTTCGATCTGAGCCCGTTGCTTGCGCGTGCCGCCGAACTTGCCCTGCTGGCTCAGGACGTAGCCGCGGAGCGTATGCGCTTTCGCCGGGCGAAGGAAGCACTCACGATCTGCCGCCGAGATGTCCGTAAGCTGATTACAGCCGCGTTGGAGGAAGGAGCTCCAGGCAATTGGGCGCATGTTGAAACGATGTATGTTGGAATCCTCGGGCGGCATCCTCGCTATCCCGTCAGAAGCCAGGTCGAAGCAACACTCGATGAGATGGAGCTCTTGCGTACGGAGGTACTCAACCTTCTGGAAATGCAGTCAGAAACTAAAAATATGCATGGCAATGCCAGTCTACATGACTGTCACATACAGAGTTCAAATACCGAATCTATAAATGAACTTGAACCTAGCTCCCGAAAAGAGCAGGGCGAAAGCCTGCCGGAAGAGCCGGACGCAAACAGTGTGGCGCCCGGAAAGACAAAGGCAAAGCTCGAGCAGATCAAGGCGTTCCCGCTGGGAATGGTCCTTCGAGCTTGCCCGCAGATTGCTGACTATGGGCCTGGCGGCGGCATTGCCCATTGGCGCGAGCTTATGACCGCGGCTGTGGTGGTCCGCTCGATGTTGGGTGTCAGCCCGTCAGCCTATGAGGAGGCCTGCGATGCTATGGGGCCCGAAAATGCCGCAGTGGCTATGGCGTGCATTCTCGAGCGCTCAAACTTCATCAACTCTGCCGGGGGCTATCTTCGCGACTTGACGAAACGCTCAGAGCGGGGGGAGTTTTCACTTGGGCCAATGTTGATGGCGCTCTTGAAAGGAAATGACGAGTCTACTCGGCGTGCAGGTTAAAGGACGCCGGCCGATGGGCAAAATATCCCTGCAAATTTGTCAGCCGGTTTTACTCAGACATTCTGATTAAAATACATAGGCTTACGAGATTTGAACAATATTCGCGGACGTCGGAATGCACGGCCCGGTTAAGTTCGGCCCATCGCCGTCCGGGGAGGGGTCGCAGACGAGCAGTTTGGTTTCAAACCACATAATCAGAAGACGGTCGGCGATCGAGCAGAAGTCAGAGCTTTCTGCAAGGCCGGTGCAAATGGGCTGCATTGCGGTGTTGGCATTCGGAGGGAGGATGTGATCATCAATCTTTTGCCGGTACACAAAGTAGATGTGTGTTCTTCGGGAACGGCGACGCCTTGCCCGAGTAGAAGTAGGAAAGTGGTCGCCAAGGCGCCGGCAGTCATCCCAGGTCGATGAAGCCGGTTCAAATGACCCGGTCGTTTGTCGGTTGAGGCAAGGTTTTGGATGCAATGGTTGAAACTGCGTGGAGTAAGATAGTGAAGCTGCGTGTGGCTCTATTGGTTGGCGTGAACGACTATCAGGATGAGCCGCTCGGAAACTGCGTCGCAGATGTCCGTAAAGTCGAGGCCGCATTAAAACGTCGTGGTTTTTCATGCACTCGGTTGGAAAATCCCGGGGCGCACCAGATAGATGACGCGCTCGAAGCATTTTCGGATCGTGCCCTAGACGCGGAGATAGCTCTTGTGTATCTGGCCGGCCATGGCGTCGAGCGCCATGGGGGAGGGTACTTTCTAGCGGCGGACTTTCCTTTTCCCGTTTCGGCGTCGAAGCTCCATCAATATGCTATCGCGATCCCAAGGATTATTGAAAGCATGCCGAGCAAGCACACTTCAAAGTTCGTGGTCGCGGATATGTGCCGAAACTGGCCGAGCTCTCAGGAAGAGGACCTTCTTCGGCAACTCGATGAACTCCGTAAGGAAGAGGGAAACTTCGAGAACCTCATAGTTGGCTACTCGACGAGCGCTGGCGATACTGCTTCAGACGGTGGCGGCACAAATAGCTGGTACTGCGATGCGTTTTGCGACGCACTTCTCGAACATAGTCTTACTTTCGACGGCGTCTTCCATCGTGTGGGCGATAAAGTGATTTCGTCATCTTCGCGACTTCAGCGGCCATGGCATTATTCGAGCATGCGGGGCGCGGGATCATTTTCCGACGTCGATAAACTAAGCCTTTTGAATGCGGTCTCGACACCGCTCAACGGAAGAGGCCTTCCTTTATTCGTCTCGAAGCTTCGAGGCGGCGAAGGGATCTTCGCCTCTGGGACGTTGCCGACAGCGTGGATCGTTTCGATGAAGGGCCTACAGAGTCTCGGTCCACAATCTAGCTCTGCGGTGTTGTCCGTGGGGCATTTGGCCGGCGAACGAAGCGCGTTCCTTATGGAAGATGGAAACTTGCATTTGGTTGATGAGGGCACTGGAAACGCAATCTATAGTCGGCAGCCGTTTATTCATCCTTCACTGATGGTCACCTCCCCTTCTTCGAACATCGTTGTCGTTTGTGCAAATGAACAAGCGGAAATCTTCGTCGTTTCCGAGAGTCAGGTCACCAGTTTCAACCTGTCAATGAGTTCTACTATTCATTGTGGTCTGATCGTATCTGACGATGAAGTTTGGCTCGCGGGTGGGCTTGGATATCTTTTGAAAGTACAAATAGGGAGAAAAAAGGCCTCGACCAACGAGGTCAACCTTGAAAGAAATAACGTCAACTTCATGGTGCGATCGGACCGCTCAGATGAGATAATAGTTGGCGGCAGCGGAGGAAAAGTGGCCTTTCTCGGCCATGATGGGTCAGTAACACGTACTTTCGAGTTTGGCGACAAGGTCCGGACACCGCGAGCGATTAGGGAAGCGTTGGTCGACTATGCGGACGCGGACAATATCTCGAAAATCCTCTCAGAAGGCTATGCTGAACCTGATGATGTGAGAGACTTTCTACTCGAACGAATTCCGGGCACGCAGCTGTTGTGGTGTGATGTTTCTCCGACACAGCCTATCATCGCAATAGCGAGCGCTGAAGGCCTCGTCTTCGTTGTCGATGTGCGTGACGGCCGTTCGGTTCAGACGATCGACCTTTGGATGGGAGCCGGAAACACTCCACATGGGCTGGCTTTCCTGCGCGATGGAGCATTGGCCGTGCTGCTCGCGGACGGTCTAGTTGTTTTTTATGGTCAGCTCGCGTCGGCGACGGCTGGACTGGAGGCTGCATGGGTAGCGAGCACAAACACAATTCTAAACCTTCCAAAGCGGGCCTGACAAGAATAGGGGCCCGATTTCCGCTGTTGCGCTGCCCATATAGAAGATAATTTTTCGCGCCTTTCCTGTGGCTACTGGAGGATCAATATTTTCCCTCCGACGGGACTGGAGGGTCTAGGACGATATTGACGAAGCGAAATGTCTTTCCTTGCTCAACAGAATCGGGAGGAATCTGGGTGCGTGGGATGGGGTGGAGGCTGACCGCAACTAGGTAGACTGTTGATTTCAACTCGATTGCTCCGAGAGCGCCCGAGACATAATTTAGGGCTTGCCCTTTTGCTTGAGCAAAAACACGTTCGATTGTTGCGCGCGTAGGATCATCGATTTTCTTCCATTCGGTCAGTACCAGTGCACCACCAGAGGCGCCTACGGCGCGCTCGTCGATCCCCTCGTAAGTCACAAGATCGGTTCGAGCGCCGTGGGCATCAACTTTGAATGCCCAGAGTCCATGCCAAAGAAAGTGTGTGCCCCCCAAACGTTCGCAAGCAGTTTCGCGGATGTTGAATGCCAACTTCCACTTCGCTTTAAGGTGGATGTCAACGACGAGCAGCCGTTGAAGGTGTTTAAGCGCTAGCTCTGTTTTGCTTCCTATCCACGCTTCCACGTCCGCCAGAAGACGGGTAATGTCCGCCTCAAGAAGGCCGATGGATGTAGCGAGATCCCGTACCAGCCCCTTGATGTAGAGCTTTTCTACCTTTCCGATTTCGACGTGACTGGGAATAAAGTGCTCGGCTGTGACCCTTCTGCCCTCACGAAGTCGGTAGAGAAATTCGGGGAACCCCTTTCTTTGCCGCTCTGCGCATTTTTCAACGAACTCAAATGTCGAATCGTAGGCGGAGACCAATCCATTGATCAATTGGAGCTCGAGAGCCCCTCCTGGTTTAGTATCCTCGTTGGAAGCCTGAATATAAAGCCAAGCCCTCTGCTCCTGGCCTCGAATCCAGTTTCCGAGCGCTGTCCACTCTTCATGTAGGTCCATCGCGAAGCCCCAATTTTTCGTGCCCTGCAGATAGCCGGTGACACCCGAAAAGGGATTGAATAAAATGAGTCAATTCCGACCGATTGCTTTTTTTGGTCAGAGGTTAGCAGCGACCCGCGGTGAGGCACCTGCAATATGCGATTGCAGACTGTTACGTTAACAGGCGCGCTGCTCTGCCGTTACGTCGCGTGGCACTGTTGTAATAGCTGGATGCCTGCTGGACCGATCGATGCCGCGACTGCTCCATGGCTTCAGGGAGTGGGATGCCACGATTGGCAGCTTCGGTCAGATACCCCGACCTCAGCCCATGCGCCGAAAACTCCCCGCTGTCCAACCCGGCCATCCCCGCCCGCTGCTTGAGGATCGCGTTGACCGACTGCGGATCGATTGCGCGCTTCGAAACCGTCCCCCAACGCCCAATCCCCCGAAACACGCTCCCATTCTCAATCTTCGCGGCAATGATCCAGGCATTCAGCGCCTCCACCGGCCGGCCGGTCAGATAGACCACATCGTCCTGTTCGCCGGAGTTGGTTTTGGTGCGGCCGAGATGGATGGCGAGAGAGGGGAGGGGGCTCCCGCCTTCGACCGGAATGGGCGGCTCGACGGTCAAATGTTCGCGGCGCAGCCCGGCGATCTCGCTGCGCCTCCGACCTCCGGAGGCAAAGGCGACCATCAGGATCGCCCGGTCCCGGAGATCGCGCAGACTGTCGGTCGCGCAGGTCGCCAGCAGTCTTGCCAGGACGTCACCGGTGACCGCCTTGGCGCTCTTGCGACCCCGCGTCCGGGGGACGGCGCGAACCGCAAGGCGGATGGCCGACTTGAGGGCTGGGGAGGCGAAGGCACCATCGAGGCCGCGCCACTTGGCCAGTGTCGACCAGTTCGCCAGCCGCCGGCGTACCGTCGCCGGCGCATGCGGGCCTTTGGATTTCAGAAAACCCTGACTTCGAAGGTTTTCGTCGACGGTGGCCGGCATGCCATGATCGGGGTCGGTCTCGCGGTGCTGCGGGTCCCAGAGGTGATGGGCGACGAATTTGAGCAGCAGTGCTTCGGGCGCCGGCCAGGGCAGCGATTGTCCGGTCGCCGCCAATCCCCAGGCTTCGAGATAGGCGAGATCCGAAGTCAGGGCGCGCAGCGTATTGTCGCCCATGCCCTGGTTGACAAGATGGCGTAGCGTCTCGACGTCGTGGTCGGTCAAAAGCTCGGCAAGTTCGTCGCGGCGCTCAAGTGGCAGCACCGAGGCGATAGTGTCGAGCTCTTCGGCGCGGCGCTCGACGGCGGTCAGGGATGTCTTGGCTTTGGCCACGGGCGCTCCAAAAGGACGGTTCTGGCGGCCTCCAGGACCGTGATTTGCCCCGATTCTTTCTGATTTGCGACTCCAGATCAACTACCATCGATAAACGGTGGTTATCGATGGTTAGCGCATCAACCGGCAATCATACCATGTGAGGAACTGCAATATCTCTATAGAGTTCCTTTAGCGAATCATTTACCATGATTTCAATGGCTTACGATCTCGCGAAAATCGGCATGACGACCTTGATGCGGCCGGCTTTTGACGCCGGTGTCGCCCTGACCCGTCTCGACGAGCGCATCGCCCGCTCGCCCGTCGGCCAGGGCTGGATCGAACGTCAGAATTTCGCCGACGCCTGCGCCTCGCTGTGGATCGATGGCGAGCTCGTCCATCTTGAAGACCTCGTCCTCCATGACGCCACGCGGGATATTCGCACACCGACCCATGAGCTGACAATCGCCCGCGACGTGCTACGAACTCGCCGGCGCATTGCCGCCCAACCACCTGGGTGGGCGCTTTCGGCCGACGGCATCCGCTCGCTGCGGAAAACCGCGGAGATCGGGTCGGGCGGCGGGGACGAGGCGACGACGGCCGGAGTTATTCGGCCGGCGGCCGCGATCCACGCGGAAGGGGAGGGGGAGGAAGGTGGCGACGTCGAAGATCTCCTCGGTGTTGATTATGCCGCCATCGATGCGGTCCTTGCTCGATCGGAGGCTGCGATCGAAAACGCAATTCGGCCCGGCCGTGGTGGTGGGCAAGACAAAGACCCGATGATCTATGATCTCGATTGGGACGAAGATGCTCGGCTCGACGAATGGCGCGACGTGCTGCGCCAGGCCGAAAACCTGCCGGCGATGCTGCACGCCATCGTTGCCCTCGATGCCTGGAACGAGCTTTCGGTGCTTCAGCATGCGCCCTGGCTCGGCCGGTTGTTTGCCGCGTCGATCCTGCGCCAGGCCGGCATCACCACTGGCGCCCATCTCGCCGCTATCAATCTCGGCCTCAAAACCGTCTCCGTCGATCGGCGCCGGCATCGCGATCGGGAAACCCGGTTGCTGGCTATCGCCCACGGATTTTTGGCGGCCGCCGAGATCGGCATGAAAGAACACGACCGGCTGACGTTGGCGAAAACGACGATGGACCGAAAGCTAGAAGGACGCCGGACGTCTTCAAAGCTGCCGGAGCTCGTTGAGTTGGTCATGGCAAAGCCGCTGCTGTCGGCCGGGATGGTGGCGAAGATGCTCGACGTCACGCCGCAGGCGGCGCGGCGGATCGTTTTGGAACTCGGCCTGCGCGAGATGACGGGGAGGGGGAGGTTTCGGGCATGGGGTGTTATATGATCAGCGTACAAACCGCTGTGCGATGATATGAACGCCTGCGCATACTCTGGGCCCAATATCTTACGTTCTTGAACCTCCATTATCAGGTTGCCGACAGCTTGGCGATATGGGGCCCGACGTCACGGGCAACATCTGAAGGAACCGCCAGCAACGCAGCCTCCAGAACAGCCTTGATTTTCGGCCAACCCGCCTTGCTTGACGCTGCAGATTGAATGGCTGGAACCGAAATCCTCGGAGTTGCAAGAAAAGCTGGTGCCGCGCAAAGTGCTAGCCATGCTGCAGCGATGAGTTCAGATAGCGGGGCGCCGGTCAGGTCTTTTAACATGGGCTGGTTCATGTAGTGCGCCGCCAAAGAATGTGCTGTGAGGAGCTCGCCAGGTGTTCGCGTACGCGCGATGGCACCAAGTGCGATAAGGGCATGGGTCGGCCATGACGTATTTTGGCCGGTGATTTTGGCCCAGGGGTCATCCTGCCCCAATATGATTTTTTCCGCATCGATGAGGAAATCACGGAGTCTATTGTAACTCGGGTCGGCGGGCAGATCCGCTTTCCAGCTGCTAAACGGTAGGTTCGAGAGTTTTCCGTTCGCCATCAGTACGATAATCGCGAGGAAGATCGTGAAAGTATAGAACACCTCCGTCTCGTTCGATAATGGTGGGGTTGACGGGGTGTCTCCGGCACTTAGGTAAAAGTCACGCCCGGCAACATGCTGGGCGGACAGGTGCGCCAGATAGGTCATTTGCCTAACCGTATCGGCGATTAACGGACTTACATCACCGGTTAAGACCGCGAGACGGGAAAAATTCTCGAAGCCCGTTGCGAGGACCAACCCATCCTTCGATCCTCGCAGCCATTCTGCGATGTTCTTCGCAGCTGAGAGATCGCCCGGCACTATAAGCAACAACTCCAGAAACTGGCTGGCGACGACAGCGGTGCTGGCGGGTCGTTGGTCTCCCCACTTCAACGTATCGATCGCACTGGCATTTCCCAAGAACGCTTCTGGGTCGTTCACGCCGCCTCTTGGCTCACCCTTCAGATCAGCGAGTACGATCTTCAATACGTGCGAGCCGAGTTGGCGAACCGAGAGCAACGGTTCTGGCGGTGACGGTCGTCCATCGTCGAGAAGGCGCTGGACGGCTTCGCCGAACGCCGCCAGCGCCTCGTTCGTTTGTCCGGCGAGATAGAGAGCAAGTCCATGGTCGAGCCGAAAGCCGACATGACGTTCTATCTGATCGTCCTCACCGAGGTCTGCCACCGCGTCGCCGAACCGCTGAGCGGCGAGTTGCCAAAGTTTCGCGCGCGCTGCCGTCAAGGCTCCTTCGCGAAAGATGTCAGCACGAAAGGGTGGAAGGACGTCAAGTTCGGGAAGAATCTCGTCGTAAAGAGCCAATGCTTCAGGTAGCTCTCCGGAGCGCCACAAAACTTTCGCCTTTGCCGCCAACAGACGCGCGCCCTGATCGCCAAGCTCAGTTAGCGCGCGATCTGCGGTCGTGATCGCACTCGCGCTGTCGCGGAGATCCTCATCGATGACGCGTACCAAAAGGGACGCGGACGCCGACGCCAGAGGAAGAATTTGCTCCTGTAAAGCGACTTTGAGGGTCCTCTCAAGAAGTTCTGCAAGGCCCGTCCAGTCCGGTTTACTCGATTGCACCTCATCAAGCCAAATCTGGTTGAGGACGACGATAGCGGAATCCAATTCCACGAAGCGGCCTGGGAGCAGGTAGCGTTTCTCCGTGGGATCCAGGCCCTCCACCAGATCCAGATATTCGTTAAATTTGTCGATCGTCGAGGTTGAACGGATTAGTGAGAACGAGACGATTGGGGAGAAATCCGGCCAGACGTCGATGACCTTGCGGCCCTCTTCATCCATTCCCGTCAGCACTTGGCGGACATCTTCCGCAAGCTTTTTGAATCGAAGGCCGAGATCGACGGCCGCGGACACGGGTTGTACCAAGTCGTCGCGTGCCAGGAGCTGCCAGACGAACAAGAAGTCGAAAAAGACAGTTCCCAGATCGCTGGATCGGCGATTGTCGGCCTCGCGAAATGCCCGTCGCGTCACGGCCCTAAGCTGATCGGCCTCCCCCTCCATCGCCATGCGTAGCTGGAGCAATCTGAGGACGCCCGTGTCGAGAGCACCCGGGAACGGTGATGGATACTGATCCTCGACGCCGATCATAGCGAACGCGCCGGCCGCCTCGCCAATCTGTTTCCAGACTTCCGGCGGCGCTTCAAGCAAGCTCGGAAGGATGTGAAACAGCGGCCCCGCGCTACCGTTCAGGATCGAGTGCATCAGGATTGTCGAGACGTCAGCCGGTGACATCGATCTGTCAAGCCATGCCCAGGCGATGTTACCGTGCATGCCTTTGCTCCAGGTCGCGCCTCTGATCTCTACCCCGAGGTTGCGCAGTAGGGGCGAGACGCGCAGATCCGATGTGTCGGTGACCTCCAGCCACGGTCCAGTCAAACGATCAATCGTGAGTCCCGGTTCCGGAAGAGCTGGGGCTATTCCACCGACAGCCATCAGACGTCGCCTGGATATGCGCCCCAAAACCAGGCTTGCCCTTGCGAGAAGCTCGCGTTCGTCTTGCGGAAGCGCCGAGACGATCTGCCTGGCCTCCGCTCTAACATCGACCAGTTCCGACGTGGGCGTCAGCCACTCGGCGACAGATGGTCGCGGCCAGTCCTGCCTCTGCAAAGCCTGCAGGCGCGCATTAACCAGCTGTGGATGGCCGCTTGTCGACATTGAAACAATTTTCGACCAGACGTCGATGTCATCCGCCGGGCAACCAAATTCACCAAGAAAGGAGCCGATTTCGTCTGTATCGAAGGCCGGCGCGGCGAATATGCGATCCTCGTCGAGGATGACCATCGTCGCCAGGCGCGGCGGCAGTTTCTGTGCGCTCGTGATCAACATGAAGCCGGAGACCTCTCGGATCGCGGCTACTAGGCGGCCGAGTGCTGGGGTGGTGGCTCTAGTGTCTCCGTTCGCGTCAAGGTCGTCGAGTACGATCGTCATCGGTGAGCGCTGGCGTATGATATGCTGGGTCGCAGCATCCAGTATGGCTACAATTGACGCGGCGGTGAGATCGCGCAGATCAATCCAGCCGGGACCTGTAAACCCTTTTAGCGCCGCCGATGCGAGGATCGTTTTGCCCATTCCCGTGGAGCCATGGATCAAAACCGTCCCAACGCGAAGGGCGGCGGATATCTTCGCCTCAAGCTCTGGTCTGGAAAACTGTCCGCGAATTGCAAATGGAGGTTTTGCTATCGCCTGACGAAGTGGCGCGATTTCGTTCGCCGGTGCGCTACCTCCCGTCAGCTGCATCATCAAATCAAGCAACTGGCTCGTTGGTATCGTAGTTGATCCCGCCGCTTCCAGTATCCGAATGAAATCACCTCGCCGCAACGGTGCCCGGGTTGGGTCGATGACGTTGTTCCAGGCGTGGAGGTGCAGATCGGCCAAGGCGCCTGAAGATGAAGTAGCGCTTATCTCCCGAGGCTCTCCAAGTTCAATGAGCGTATTTTCGATACGCCGCTGAAGCGCATCCGCATTCGGTTGCCCGGTCACCCACTCGAACGGCAAGATGATACGATCGACAAACTGTTCGGTCGTGGCGCTCGTCAGGAAATCCTTGAGCGATTGAGTAGTTCCGTCGTGAGACACAAGGAAATTCTTGATGATCTCGGCGTCGGCTAGGGAGCTTTCTGCATTCGGAGCCCGTCGGATCTGTTCCCACGCTTCTACGCCCGGGCGCGACAATGACAGGTCAGTTCCTCGTTCCATCCCGACTTCCGAGGTCGTGAGATACCGGAACTTGATGGTTGACCCGGGATTACGTTTGCAGTGCTGCCAGAAATTGCTGATGGCTGCTATCGCGTTGCCGTTTCGGAGTGTGAGAGTGCCAGACCCTTTGGTATCCTTCACCTGTTCAGTGGTCACTTCTGAATGGCGGGCACGGTCGAGATCTTCGGCGCCTTCGAGGTAAAGTTCCTCGCCGTCGGAGAGGTCAAGCCAAGTTTCAATACTGCGAAGCATCTGATAGGAGTAGCCGCGCATAGAGGCCACCGCTTCGCGGCCCGGATCGTTTGCCAAACGGTTGAGACGAACGTCGTTTTCCATAATTTTATCATGGATAGAGTATCTCGCTCGCGCAAGGCGAGCTCACGACCCTCAACATTTGTTTTGCCTGCCGGTTATGCAATAGCGACTCGAGTAAAACTCTCCCGAGGCCTTTTGTGGACGCGACCGAGCGAGCCGGCGGTGATGCTAAGTTCAAAAGGTTCCCGGTGGCATATCATCCAGTTCGAGCGGGCCGCGTCAAAGAAACAAGCTGAATCTCCGAATCTCTTCGCCATCTGGCAGATCGAATATCACCGCAACCGTATGACGGGCGCGGGTCAGAGCGACTTACAGTTGGCGCGGGTCTCCGATTTCAGTGGGAATTGGGAATCCCGCAGCCACTCCACCATCTCTTTCGTAGGATAGATTACAACGCGGTCAAAGCCGAGGCCCTTGCCAGTGTGACCACGATGCTGATGGACGAAACAGATTAACTCAGAAGTAGCATCGTATTCGCTATGCTCTCGACTATGGCAGAAAGTTCGACCGAAACGCAGATTTGGCTCAACGATGAGATAGCGCGATTGTCCGTGCGTCTGGCTCAGGTGAAGTCTGCCGCCGACACATATGCCCTGCTACGCTCTTTGGTACGCCTCCATGGTGGCAGATTGGACCGAGAATGGGTCCATTCACGATGTGCGGAACTAAACCCAGAGGCGGCGACTCGGTTCGGCCTTGCGATAGGATCCACGGCCATTCGCTTTCTCGACGAGCGACAGGAGCAGGCTCCGGAAGGATTTTGGGCCGCGCAAGATCTGGATATCTCCCTTCGCCGCCAGCGCGAAAATTTGCCTCCAGATGCAATCCTTTTGCGCTATACCGACCATCCGGATTACCGCTCGGAAGGTCAGAAGGCTGCGGTCCGCTCCCTTGTCACGATGCCCAAAGGCGCGTCACTCATGGTCTGCCTGCCGACGGGATCCGGCAAAAGCTTGCTCTTCCAATTGACGGCGGCGCGAATGCGTGACGAAAGCCGCGGCTCGTGCGTTGTTGTCATAACGCCGACCGTGTCGCTGGCATTGGATCATGAGCGGACCTTGTCGCAGATGCCGGGGCTAGAGGCCAGTCGGGCGCTGGTCGGAGGAATGAATCCGATCGACCGTGCCAGTCTCATCGATGCCTTTCGCCGCGGTGAGATCCCGGTGCTGTTTATGTCACCCGAAGTCGCGCTTGGATCCGTGAGAGAATACCTCATCGAGGCAGCGACTAGTCCCACTAAAAAACTCGAAACTCTGGGAGCTCAGATTTCGGCAGTTTTCATCGATGAAGCCCATATCATTGAGAGCTGGGGCCGGTCGTTCCGACCGGACTTCCAGCGTCTGCCGGGTCTTGTTCATGAGCTTCGTTCTCATAACAGCGATCTTCAATGTGTTCTCTTGTCGGCCACCTTACCTCCGTCTGCGAGGGAAGTTTTGCGCGCGTCTTATAAATCCGACCGCGGATGGGGCGAGGTGGACGCGGCAACACCGCGACGGGAATTCGATATCGTCGTGCAACGTTATCGGGATGCAGATGCGCGTCTCCAAGCCCTCGACTTCGTTATCGATCGAGCGCCCCGCCCGCTGATCGTTTACACGACACTCGCTGGTGATGAAGGTGCTGATCGCGGCCCGAGCGATCTGCGACTGAGTGCTGGTGAACTCTTCGTACACCTGAAAAGCCGCGGCTATGAGCGCATCGCTTTGTTCAGCGGCGAGATTTCTTCAACTTCAGAGCGAAGCCAGATCGTGAGGGATTGGGCAGATGATAAGATCGATATCGTCGTCGCTACGTCTGCCTTCGGAATGGGTGTCGACAAAGCGAACGTAAGATCGGTCGTACACGCCTGCCTCCCCGACAGCCCCGCTCGCTATTATCAAGAGATCGGTCGGGCGGCCCGAGACGGGCGACAAGGACTTGCAGTCTGTCTTTTTACGGATGCCGATAAAGATGGGGTCAAAGACGACGTCAGCCACGCCCGCTCCACGGCAACCAGTTCATGGATTACAAAGGACCTCGCTACGCCCCGCTGGGACGCGATGCTTCACGCAGGTTCGAACAGTCGCTGGACCGGCGACCGGCGCGCCATGACCATTGACCTCGACGCGATGCGACATGGGATTACCTTATCGACCGATTTCAACCGCCGCTGGAACATGAGCATCCTCAATTTGCTTCAACGCGCGAGAATGCTCGATGTCATTTCATGTTCACATGAGCCCGACCGGTTCACGTGGGATGTCGAGATCCGCGAACCGAGCCTTCTTGCGCCCGGCGTTGATGAGGTGTGGGATCGCGTATTCTCGCTTCGGGACAATGAGCAGGCACGAGCTCGGACAGAAGTACGGCACTTCATAGATATTATGAGGCGGCCTCAAAACGTCTGTGTCTTGCGCGAAGTCTTCGAACTCCTGCAAGAAAGGTATACGGACGAAATTTCGTCCTGTGGTCGATGCCCTGGATGTCGGGCAAGAGGCGAAATGTATGTGGCTGAACCACTTCAGCGGTTCAGCGCAGATATCTGGCCTGCAGGACCTCTTGCGACGCCATTGAAGCTCCCGCCGGGAACAACTCTCATCATTCCCGAGGACGTGACCTTCAGTAAAGATCTCGCGCAGATCATTGGTCGACTGTCGTCATCGGGTGTAGAACAGGTTGTCGTCCCAGACGATATCGCGTTGGATTGTGCCGTTGCTCTCAAATTCTCTGATGCCCGCCTCGGCCTGGTCATCAACCACAGCAGTATCGTCGCAAATGACACCGGGATTGCTCAGATACCGACGGCAATTCTGCTCAGATCGAACGATGACGTGTCAACCCGTGTTCTGGGGATTATAAATAGGTTGAAGGACCGCGGGGCATTGCCGGAACCGCTGTTGATAGTCACGAGCCCCAGTATGGAGCTCGATGGTCGGCGGCTGGATCAAACGCTTTCCCTCCGAGCCCCTTATTTAGAAGATTCGCTTGGACATTTTTCGATAATGGATTTCGTAGCATGAGCATGTTGTCTTCAACGCAGGGAACGTCGGAGAGGGTCTGGTCTCTTATCGCGCTCCTTCGCGAGCACGATGGAAAGATCAGCCGTGCAGAGGCTGCAGCCTGGCTAAACCCTGAATTCTCAAAGGATGGCCAGACCATTGGCGAAAAGGCCGGGACATTTAATGCCGTCTTGGGCGCTGCGACAAGCATGGGTGCTGTCACGTACGTGGGGCCGGAACTACAGTTGAACCTGACTTGTGAGGCCGACACCTATGACCAGCTGGCGGATTGGCTTTTCCGTCAACTGACCGAGTTGAGTCCTCAAGAAAAAGACGCCCTTTTCTTGGAGCTTTTTGCGTGGATGATGTGCGAATCCGCGAAACGTCAGACCTCCGGTTGGCTGATAGGGATGACTAATTCGGAATTCGCAGACAGGGCGGAAGCCGTGCTTCCTTCGGGGGCAGTCGACGACGTTGAAAGTCGAATGAATTCCACCAAAGTGCCCTTCGTCCGCAGATGGCTCGTTTTTCTAGGGCTGATGGAAGAATTGAACGCGAACCCATCATCCGAAATCGACATGTCACGACGCTTTAGACGCGAGGTAAGCCGACTTGGTCTCGATCGCGAGGTTCCGATCCAGGCGGAGGAATTCCTTCGGATGATGCGCCAAAAAATGCCGTTCATTGATGGCGGGCGAATGTACATGGATGCGGCGCGGCGCATCAATTTTACGCCTGATCCGCGCCAATTATCCCCGTTGCTTTCCGAAGCTTTGCGCGATTTGCATGATGAGGGAATGCTGGAACTTAATGTGCTCGGAGACCTGTCATCCAATCTTCGCCTTCACCCGAATGCCACTCATAAGGTGAGTGCATTTTATGCCGTAACAATCAAGGGAGGTGTATGACATGACTGCTCCCATGATTGCATGCTGGCGGGCTGAGGACGCAACTGCCATCATCAGTAATGAGGCCTTGGAAGGCCACGAAGGAATATTTCTCGCTACGCACTCTCCGATCGCCGATTTCGAGGTTTCGGGCAGTCACGGTGGTGAAATTGAAGGTCGCGACGAAACAGCACTCCTGGATGTCCTCGCGGATAGCGCTCGTCGCCATGCGTTTTGCGTCGTACAGGGGGAACCTGGTTCGGGTAAATCGCACCTCATCCGCTGGCTGTCGATCAAGTGGCCGAGCAACAATGACGTGAAACTGTTGTTGCAACGCGCGGATGGAAGCCTCGAAGGCGCCCTCCGGCAAATGCGCGAGCGCCTACCGCTAGAATTTCAAGATCTATTCGACAATATGGGGCGGCGCCATCGGGCCACTGACCGGGGGCGCGCAAATTTGCTCTTAAGCAATCTGGCCAACGCCCTTCATCCGGACCATTTTGATCCTCCGCTCGATGACGCTGAGTGGTGCCGTACGTTTCTACCTGGGGAACTCATCGATCTGCCGGTCATCAAACGTCATTGGCAAGGCCCATCGCGCATCCTCGGTTTGATGGAAGGAAAGGGCGACGGGGAGGGGGCGGAGCGGAATTCGCAGTCAGCAAGTTTCAATGTCTTCGACATCGAGGAATTGGCAAGCCACTGCGGCGCGGTGTTCAATAGTGGTGTCAAAGGACCGACCGAACGTCTGGCACGGAGGCTTATCGAAGAAGCCAGATATATCGCGGAGCTTCGAGAATCCGGGTGGACCGCGGATGAAATTGCGGCCGAACAGGCCGACAAAATACCAACGACCATAAAGCTCGTCGCCGCACTCAATCGGCGTCGCAATGACGCGGTTCAAAATCTGCTCGGCGTTTCCGCCGAGGGGTTGAAAACACTGTTTCGCCAAATCCGCGTTGCGCTCGCCGAGCGAGGGCAGAGACTTGTCCTGTTGCTGGAGGATATTACGAGTTGGGAAGGCATTGACGACAGCCTCATCGATGTTCTTGTCACAAATGCCGAGACAAGAGGAGCCGACGGCACCTTCGATATGTGTCCGCTAATATCCGTCGTCGGCGTCACACCGGGCTACTACAAAAAGCTTCACGGCAACTATCGCGCTCGTATCACGCACGAGATCAATCTTGGCGCTGCGCAACAGGACGGGGAGTTGCAGGACGTCGCAACATTGAGAGACGGCGGCGATCGAGTTCGGTTCGTGTCGCGTTATCTGTCGGCAGTCAGGGCCGGCCCCGCCTCGCTGGACACGTGGCGAAACGACCTCCGGCAAGATAGAAGTGCAGCGCCTCCAAACCGATGCGATCATTGTCCGGTCAGAGAACAGTGTCACGCGACCTTTGGCGACGTTTCAGGGATTGGTTTGTTTCCGTTCACCGAAACCGCGCTCGATCACTTTTTCGAGGCGTTGAACGATAACGATAACGGCATGACGTGGAAAACGCCGCGCGGTGTTTTACAGGCTGTCTTAAGCCCCAATCTCCTTCAGGTGCGAGCTCTCAACGATGGTCAATTTCCAACGGCGCTGACGGAAAATGCCGCTTTGGTGGCAGAAAGCCGCAACCTCGGCCGCCGAGCAATCAGCGTTTTAACAAATCGTCTTTCGGAGAACCCGACCGAATATGCGAGAATTCGGCGGATCATCTCGTACTGGGGAGACAAGGAACGCGCCGATACGGTCAAGCACGCGTCCGGTGAGTTGCATTTCGCCGGCGTGCGAAAGTCGCTTTTTGATGCCTTGAGAATGCCGTGGGTCGGAGACGAAGAGGGGCCGGTGTCGGTGCAGCCGATCAGTCCGGCACGGCCCGTCATTAACCCTCTTGCCACCTCGCAAGAGCAGATCAGCGAGCTGGCGCAAACTCGATCACCCACGACACGCGCAATCCTCACCCAGAGGGCGCCGGCCCAAACCCGTATTCCACAGCCACCCTCCGCAAAGCGGTTGATCGGAAAGTCCGATCTTCAGTCGCGCCTCGACGAGATACGGATATGGGAAAGCTCTGGGGAAGCGCAGAATCCGACAGTCTACAATATGACGGTGTTCGAAATTCTGTCAGAGATCGATCCCCGTCGCGTTGGCCTCGATCCCTACTCGAAGAGGCGCATCCTGACCGAGCAACAGGTGAAGATCGAAGGGACAGGCCATTCGCAACGAAGCTATCTGACAGTCCCACGTGAGGAATGGCTCTGGCGCGGGCTCGAGGCCGTTGTCAGCCTCCAGCTCGATACCACCATGTCAGTCAACGATGTCGTTTTTCATCGGCATTCGCTGGCCGTTCTCACAAAGAGACTGGAAGGTCTTCTGTCGGAGTTTGCTGATCGCCGTCTCGGAGTAGTCGAAGGTTCCCGTTGGAGCCCGATCCCCCTCATCACGCAACTCTTGGTCGCTCGTGCCTGGTTTCGCGGAACAGTGAACCCAAACGATCCGCATCATGCTCAACTGCAGGGCATCCTATCGGACGAACCCCCGAATGAAAGCGATCCTGCAACGCGCTGCGCGCCGTGGCAGGAGTTTCTCAACAGGACGAGAGCCCATCACGCGACCCTGCGCGACGCCCTCCGCGCGATGATCTCGATGCCGCAAGGCGCTTCCTCGGGCTTCGGGCTTGCAGACGTCTCAAAGGTTGCGGGAGCGATCAGGCGCTTACGCCAGACACAAAGGTTCGATGAACCGCCATCAGAATCCGGAGAAACCGGTGTTTCAGAGTTCGATACAATCAGAGACATAGCGTCTCACTTCAAGCACAGCATCGGCCAGATCGCCCGGTTCGAACGTCAGCAGCTTGAATCGCGCGCCGCAAGCCTTCAGGAACTCCTTCGGGGGAGGACCGTCGAGGCACACCTAGCAAGAGTAGACGCCGCGATTACATCTGTTACCGCTCTATTGCCCCGGGCCGCTCCAGAAAGTGTTTCCGCCTGGAAAGGTGAGCTTTCCAGAGCAAAGGTGCGGATTGATGAGAAAGCAGACCAAACCGTGGAAGATTTCATCCTCCTGGTCGCCGAGCAGCGCGCGGGAGCCGGACTGGGTCTCGAGCAACTCACGCTCGCTCCATCCAAGGACCTGGGAATCTTCTTGGAAGCGGCCAAGATGGGTGAACAGACCACGAGCCAACTGCTCGGGCACGTCAAGGACTGTATCAGCGACGGCCGAGGCTCATTTTCCCTCGCCCAAGTCCACGAGGCCGGCCGTGCCGTTTCCCAAATTCTGAGCGATCATGGTGATCGAAATGGCTGACATACTCGAAGAACTGGAACTACTTCTGCCGGAATTGCCTCAGGCCCTTGAGCGTCGCACGCTCGGTGAAAGCCTGTCGCGTGTCGCATCGTCTTTGAACGATATTCGGTCCTCTGCTCGACGTTTGTCCGAGGTTTTGGAAACTGCCGACCGAATAGGTCTGGGTGACATTCCTGAAGTCGTCGAAAAGATGGATGACATGAACGATGCCGCCCAGAACATGGCATCATTGCTTATGAACGCTGACGATGCCGCTTCTCTGCACCAGATCGAGCGCGATATGCCGCATTTTAAGTCCACGATCTCAGGCGCCTTTTCGGCGATGCGACAACGATGGCGAAACGAAGTGGCGGCGGATTACCGGCCATTTCTTTCCCTTGGGCACCTGCTATCGAAGATTGATCATGGCAGCAATCTCGGTGCTCGAATGGTTGAACTTGGCCAGAACGCCAACGCGAGCCTGACGATAGCGCAGACCGATCAATTCAAGGATGCGGTCATCAAGCTCATCAACACACGCGCTCGCCTCGAATCGGAGAAAACCTCCTTCACCGCCGATGAGCAGGTCGACAGGTTCTTGTCTGAACTCGCCCAAAACCAGGCGCGACTTAGATCCGTAACAGCGGATGTTTTACGGTGGCTTGCGGAACACGACGCGCTTGACCTTTTCGAGGTGCGGCCGATCGGCTGACCGCTTAGGCCTCTGTACAAAGAAAACGCTGTAACATCGTTCTGCTTGTCGAGGACTCGACCATGTTGTCGCCCATCATGTCGCTTGGCTGATGAACGCAGGCACGGCAGCCATCAAAGCACAACGTCCCGTTCAACCTGACGACTTGGTCCGTCAATCGTCCCTCTGGACTCAGCGCCTCCTCTAATACCGCGTCTTCAAGACCTTCATAGCAGACCAAGAGCCGTCCCAAATCTCCTTCCGGTTCCTGCCTGGCTTGTCTGACAGCGGCGCTGGCCAATTCCCATACCGTTGGGCGCCTCTGCGATTGCGCGATGAAACCGGCTTCGATCTGCTGAACCGCGTCGGAGAGATCGTAGAGCGAGAAACGCTCGGATCCGATGGTTTCCATCCCGAACAGCACCCTGAGAATTGAACTTGGAACAGGCGTGTCGCCGAGTTCTAAGGCTGTCGAAATCGCCGTCAGCGAATTCGCGTCGTTCGGATCGAGTTCTCGCCACGCCAGATGGTGCTTGCGATTGCCGAGAAAGCGTTGAAACGTCGCGTCTTCTTCGGCATTTGGGCATCGGCCAAAACCGTTTACCCACTCTCGTTGAAATTCTGGGAAGTTCGCGACAAAGCTTCGCGCTGTCCCGTCACCGAAAGCACCTGCCTCGCAGACGGTGATTTCCAGGTCTTCCGCCTCCTTGAACTGGATGGGCAACCGTGCGTGTGCGATAACGCGGCGCTCATCGCCACCGCCGAACTGCGAGAAGGCTGCTTTGACGCGATTGGTTAAACTGTGGATCAATAGGCTTTTGAGGTAACGACGGAACGCGGCCGGGTCGGAGACGGATGATAGCGCCTCCTGGAAAATTTTCTGAAAACGTTGGTCAGAAAGCGATGCTGCGACCGCATTGACCCGTTGCACTGAAAGCAGAGGATGCTGAGAAAGCAGCGTTGCTCGCGTCTCTTCAAAAAGTTCACGTAGGGCTTTGTCCCCCCAAAACGTCCGCAACCGGGCGACCTTGCGGCGCAGATCTGGATCAGCGGCGGCACTGACCATTATCTCCGCCCCGCGCATTGCCTCGTAACTATTCACGCCGGCAAAGGTCGCTTTGCTCTCAATCAAGAAGCGCAGCATCTGCCCTGATCGCCAGCGTTTAAGCTTTTCATCGTGGTCAAGTGCGGCTAGTTCGGCATCAACGGCTCTATCAACAGCAGCTGCGTTCAATCGCAAGCTCACGCCCTCGGTTTGAACATGATAGCCATGCAGCATCGGTCGCTGGTCGCCAGGTGCCGTAAAGGTCTGCGTGAACGTTACCGGATCCAGCCGCAGATCCTCCAGCTTGGTCTCGGCATCGGCACCCCAGTAGACTTTTGCAAGTGCAAGGCCGGTTCGCTGACCGCCAACGCCGTCACCCTGGAAAAACTGGACCTGGTCAATCCAGGGGATGAGGGGACCAGCGTCGAGCGATCTTGCGAAGGAGTCCTGTTTCTTGATGATCGGAAAACCCCGCAAACTGCTGCGCGAGTCGTGCCTGACGCGCTTTGCCTTATCGGTTCCTGCCGGCGAAATCCTGGCGATAGCGCCGTCTATGCTCCAATCAGATTGCCAGGTCGCCCCGAACATTTGCCCGAGGCGGACTGCCGTGACGCGTCCAGGCCGGAAATAGTCGGGAGCCAAATCCTTAAGCAGGCCGTTCGCATCGTCAGGAAGCCGGTCCAGCCACTCTTTGGCATCCTCGCCAAAAGGTTTCGAGCGATAGCCAGCTTCATAGTCGGCCGGTGAGAACCAGGGTTCGTTGCCATTGACGGGAGGGATCCAAACCACGTCCGTGCCGTCATAACGTCTTGACGCATTGCCGGGCGCCAATGTCGTCAGGCCGATCGTGACATCTTCAGGCCGCTCCTCCTTCCCGGCAACATTGACCACTATGCGAGGCAAATTGATCGTATCGAACAATAGATCCGGGATCCATTCGCAGCGTGTACGTAGATCCCTTGCCTCGTCATTGCGGTGACGATCCTTGATCTTTCCGATGGCCGCATCCCATAGCGTCGATAGGGATCCCTGTTCGAACTGGCGCCAAGCGTGTTCGCCGAAGATTGCTTCGACAAACTGGCTTGCGGTTTCCATGGCCTCGGGCGGTGGGTTCCAGTAGTTGATCGGGATGCCTTGCTGCCGCTGATATCTCGACAAGGCATCCAACGTTGCCGCCAATACATGGCCCCTGCGAACGAAGAAGTTGCTGGGGTTCATCGGCGTTTCGAAGCCAGTGGGCTCAATCATTTCTCGCGGTTTTCGAAACCACCAGGTGTCGCGATTGGAGTAGATCGATAGCGTTACAGCGGTGGTCGGACGATCATCGGCGCCACGCCCACCGCGCCCCTTGCGCTGGACAAAGCTCGCGAGATTTGCGGGAGCGTAATGCTGGTAGACCATGGTTATATCAGGATCGTCATATCCGACTTCCAAGGACGATGTTGTAAACACGATGTCAGACGAACGGATGAGCGTCTCAATCCGACCGGTCGAGCCGGAGAACACGGGTTGATTGGCGACCGACAGCGGACTGCCGGGCACTTTCCTGCCATCGGCCGAGGTCTGTGCCTGATCATTTGCCGCAAAATACCAGCACTCGCCATTGCGGAAGGCATCACACCCATCGGGTTCGCCACAGCACGCGGTCCGTTCGTTCCCTGTCACTGGATCGTCCGGAAATTCCGCGATACGGAGCTTCGCCAGCGCATGGTTTTCCGCATCTTGGTAGGCGGCATGCAATCTTCGAACTTTGTCGATGGAATCGAGGAAAACGAGGCTCCGAAACCCTCCGGCTTTTCCTGTCCGGCGGCGCATTCCGTGCGATAGACACATGATTGATTGGATCGACGTGGACGCTCCGGCGATGTCCTTGCCTCGAGACTCCACCTCTGGCTGGACGAAATAGAAGTATTCTCGCCCTTTAGGATTGCGCACCTTTTCGTGCGGCAGAGGTGTGAGCAAATCAGCCTTTTGAGGGGTACCGATCAACTTTGCCCAGGCCGCACCCGGATCACCGAGCGTGGCGCTCATGCCGATCATCAGCATCGGGTCGGAGGGCCGGTTCAGACTGATCCGAGCGGCAAGTCGTTGAAATGTGTATCCGACTTGGGCCCCGTGGATATGCGAATAAAGATGAATTTCGTCAGCGATGAGAACCTTGGGAGGCAGCCAGTCCGGGTCGTCGCCAAAGATGCGGCCATAGCCCGGATCGTGCATCCACTGATGGAGCGAATCCGTCGTTGGCAGGAAAAATGCGGGAGGCGTGCGCTGCAGTTTCTCCTTTGAACCAACCCACCCGTCGAAAGACCAGGTGCAGGATGTGCAAGAAATCCGGTCTGTATTCGACTTGCCTCCGTCTGCCTTGAGCGTCAAATCCGACGAGCAATGAGGACAGTTGAACAGAGGAAAGCTGAATTCTTGGCCTCCGAGATCATTCCATCCAGCACTCACGTCATAGTCGCGAAGGTGCGTGAATGAGCGAGGGACCTGCGCGATCTGAACTCCAAGAGTCAGCAATGGCATGTGGTCTTGGTCGTTGAACTTCGAGAGATAGCTCGCGATGCGCTGCGCTTGATTGGTCGCCAGACGAACTCGTGGATAGGCGAGGATCGCACGGACACCACGCTTTCCCGACAGATAGTCTGCGGCGGCGCCGGCGATGAGCGGTAGTATCGCAGCCTCGGTCTTTCCCGAACCGGTGTCTGCAGCGATCGCCAGGGCGGTTCTTTGGCCTGTGCCCCACAGCCGCGAGATCTCTTCTAGGCTTCGAGCCTGGAAACCCGCAATTTGGGGATCGCGACCCCACAGATCTTCCAGCATGGTGAAGAGCGCTTCAAGGCAGTTCGCGTGGGGCGCCGCGAGTTCGCTCTTGAATGCGTCCAGCGTTTTTCTGAACGAGACGTTGCGATTGGGTTTATCGCGATCGCGCAGTTCGACTTTGAGGCTGCGGACGAGGAAAGGCCGCTCATCGGCATCATCGTTTTCAAAACGCTGCTTGACGTAACGGATTTCACGGGCGAGTTCGGCCATACGGGATCGGATCCTGCCTTCACCGGCCATCATCAGCCAGCCATTGGCCGACAATCTGGGCAAGGCGGCCGCAACATCCAATCGTGGACGTCCAAGGCTGTCTGCAAGTCCGACTACAGAGGTCCACCCTTCGAACACGCCGAAGTTAATCCGCTTGGCTTCGATATCTTCCAGTGCGTTGAGCAGTTCGAAGTCGCTGTCGCCCAACTCTGGGGGGGCTTCCAGTGGCGTCGAATTATGATCTGACGTTTTGTCGATCCATTCGAGCAGGCGCGTTGTGCCGGTGACGCGCCAGGCAACAAGTCCCTCCTCCTGGAGTTTGTCGATCTGAGGCCGCAGGCGGTCAGTTCCCTCACCGTCCATCCAGGCGTAAGGCTTTCGGACATTGTCATAGAACGCCAGCGAGCGCCCAGCCGTATTGCGCGCAATGACGTCCCTCAGCGTTCGCCGTACTGTATCGACGTCGATATCGAACACTCTTCGGCGCTTTTCGAATGGTTTGGCACGCCAAAAGTGACCATAGGATCCAGGTCGATGCTCAAGGCCGAGATATCCGAGCGCATGAAGTTTTGCGAGGCCCGGGAGGACATCGTCTTTTCGGGCAAGAGCGCGCTGTATCTTCCCAATCGTCGCACTTCCGTGCGGATCCACGAGCGAAACTTGTTGAACAGCCTGAAACAGAAGTTCGAGGTCGCGCGGAAGATAATCTTCCTGCGAAGCCTTATCGTCTTCGGTTGGCTCAAACGGTTCAATCGCGTGAGTATTTTCGAAACCGAAAGATCGGATCTCAATCGGGACCCTGGCGCCGACGCCGTCGGCGATCAATGCGGTCCCGCGGATCGGCGCGCTCATGGCGAATTCTCGAAGGAGCTCCGCCTTATCCATCTGTTCCTGATCTGTAGGAACGGATTCAAGCAGGCGTCGACCGATAAGGACAACGAGCTTCTTTCGCGCTCGGGTAATCGCGACGTTAAGGCGCTCCGGGGCAAAAATGAAATCAGCTTCGGCGACCGCAAACTCTGGGTCTGACACGCAGTAGGACAAGAAGATCGCGTCCCGCTCTTTTCCTTGGATGCGGTCTACGGTCTCGACGAAGGCATCAGCGCGAAACGCTGCGGGCAATCCGTTGCGAAGTGCATTGTTCTGCGCGCGATGCGGACTGACAATCGCCAATCGATCCGACCAGAAGTCCGCGGTTAAGCGCCCATTTTGGCTTTCGGGTACAACGCGCTCGGCGAATTTCTCCGTTAGTCGTGAGATCACGCTAACTTCGAACGGGTTGCTGGTCGCCGCAGTCGGACCCTCGTGCAAAATGATGACAACCGGGTGGTCGGGGTCGAGAGCGGCGGCTTCCCAGTCTTCTAACCCCTCGCGCCAATTCGACCGGTATTCAAGGCGGGCATCCGGGACCGCTGACCGATAAGAGCCAGGGTAGAACTTATTTTCCGGAAACGAGGCAAGGGGCTTATTGAGGCGGAACGTCTCGTCGAGCGCGAACTCGGGTACCGCAGCGGATTTCAAGAAGCCGTAGAGCGAGCCGCCGAGCTCGCGTTGCCCCATCTTGATTTCCCTTCCAGATCGGATGGGCGGTAGCTGCCGGTCGTCCCCAGCGACGATAAGGCGGCCACCGACACGAAGCCCTGCTGTTGCCATGAGACCATGAGACAACACCATCTGCGAAGCTTCGTCGATGCAGACGAGATCGAACAGATCGGAGGTGAAACCATCCCCGCCTCTTGAAGCAGCAAGCAGCCGGTTAACTGTCCAAACCGATGCGCCAAGGACGAAGGCATCGCTGCCAAGATCGCCAAGGGCGGCGCCTACAGTATCGTTGCTGATGATTTTCCGGTGTTGGACGCTATTTCGAAGTCCGGCGGCCGGTCCGTTTCCAAAGAAGCGAACGTCAACGCTTCCGGGGCAATGCTCGGCAGTGCTTTTGGCAACGGCGTCTACGACGTTGCCGATGGCGTTTCGCGTGAAGGCGGTTACCAGGACCCTAGCCCGAAGTCCGGCGGCCCTTCTTGCATGGATATAGCCCAGGATCAACCAGTTCAGGAGGTGCGTTTTTCCCGTTCCCGGCGGACCTAGAATGAGGCCTGTCCTGATCGGAGCAAGTCCCTCCCACGCGGCTATTTGCGCCGGTCGTAACGGGTGATGACCATCCTTTGACAGATTTGGTATGGCGAAGTCCGTCAGGCCGGCAAGCCAGACGTCGGCATCATCGGCATCTTGCGCGAACGTTGCCGGGTCGCGCAGGAATGAAAGCGTTTGGCTTCGGATGTTCACACTGAATCTCCTGCAGCGAGATAGCTGAGAAAGCGAGCGGCCTTATCGGTGTTGACGTCGAAAAACGCCTTGTCGACGAACCAATTGCTGCGGCCGTTTTTCTGGATAAGGCCTTGAAAGAGCGGGCCGTCGAAGACCGCGCGATCCATATCCAAATGCAGAACGCCGGGTTGTGGCGCCACTCCATTTGCTGGTGGCCTGATGCGACAGGAAAAAGCGGGCCATAACTGGGGGTTCAGCCGGTTGTCAGGATCGTCGTCGGTAAGGATCAGGCCAAATTCACCGGCATGGAGTTCGGCGTTTTGGCTTTCGATCGGCACGTCAAACTGCATATACACCCTGCCGCCACGTTTTTGAGAATCCCGGAAAAACAGGTTCGCAAAGCATTTTCCGGAATCCCGGCGCCGCTCGGCCGGCTTTGCCAAGCTGATCAGGGCGTCCAGCATGCCGGCGCGATTTTCAAGCAGTTCGCAGGCGAGAAGTACGTCCAGGTCGACGGCATTTAATGGATCGAAGGTCGCCTGAAATCGGAAAGGTCTCTTCGACAAGCGCAAGAGAGCTTTTCCATTTGTGAGCGCCTCGCGGTTTTGCAGCAAAATCCATTCAGTCAATGCCTGCACCGCAGACAACCGGTCAACGACGTCTCTGCGCACATCTCCAAACGAGGTCCGTATCTCACCATTTTCCCGCAGATCGCGGATGACGTCGATAGACAGAAGTGAGGAGAAAGGCCGTTCGAACGCCTTTAAAGGGCGATAAGCGCGCGGATCTTCGTTCCCAAAGACAGCTTGTGAGACCTGCCGAAGGTCATAAGCAACGCTGACCGGGATGGCCCAGAGTTGCTCGAGAACGGTCCGTAACGCTGTCGCCGGCAGATGATGTACGCCTCGAAACTCTGGTTCCGGGACGAGGTCGTCTGGTGGGAAGAGACGCACGAGGTGAAGAAGGCCGGTTCTGATCCGATCGTCGTCCAGGTGGCGACCGATAGCAGCTTGCAAATTGATGACTTCAGAGGGCTCATAAAACAATATATGCGCGTAGACCGCCTCTCCGTCGTCTCCCTCTATGGATGTGTTGTATGCGTCGATTGCTGTGAGATCACTGATCAGCGCGGTCAGTACGTCAACGATCGCCGTGATTTCATCACGCGATTCCCCCGATCGCACGACCTTGACGAGGTCAGTTTTTACGACACCGTTGTCGACGCGGCGATAACCGAGAGAGGCAATTCGGTCATCGACAGGATCATGATCAACACAAACGATCAAGGCGGCGTCTATCCGGGGCGGCATGAGGTAGGTATTTTGTTCCTCAGTGCGAAGAATTACTCCTTGAGAAAGAGATGCTGCTCGGGTGACGAGCAAGCCTGCCCGTCTCGAAAGAGACCAACTGATGCCAGGCGCCTGGGCCAGTCCTTTTGCTGTCGCGAGTTGTGCAACAGACGTTATCCCAAGGCGCTGCAGGGATCGCTTTGCCTCATGCGTTAAACCCGCGACCGCTGATACATCTCTAGAATAGGCAGGGTTCTTCTCGTCGATCGCTGAACGACAGTGTTCCAGAAAATTGCACTGTTCGCATTTGAAGTAGACGTGAAACTGTGTTTGATCGAATCCCGATCCGACCTGCTTTGCGGCAATCTCAGGCAAGTGTTTTGCGCAGAACTCATCGACCAACCGGACATACGGATCGAGCGCAAACTCTTCGACGTCCCATTGATCTGAATTCGCGGAGCCTTCGTCCTTAATGCGCCAAATCTCTCCGGTCATGCCGACCGAGGTGTCCGAGATCTTCATCTCGTCGAGGAGAGATTTCAAAACTCTGGCGTAGAAAGCGACTTGGGTTTTATGGAAAGCTGTCGCGCGGCGGGTCGCCTTGACGTCAATGATCGTCAGTTCAAATTTGCCTGGTTTGTCCTTAGAAGGCGAACGGCGTACCAGATCCGCGAGGTTCCTGTTTAGATAAAGGCCCGTGCCGTCTAGAAAGTGAACCGGTCCGTTTGGCCTCAGGTTAATTTGAGCAGCATAGGTTTCTGACCTCTTGCCCTTCAAAAATGCACCGGTGAGCGCTTCACTCAGGGCATTGTCTCCCGCCGCAGGCCGCAAGACCGTCGTCTCTCGCCCAAGGCGTTTCACAACGCGATCTTCAAACTGGTTTCCGAGAATCGCCCAACGTTGCTCACGGACATCCCGGACGATGGGGATCGCCGCCAACTCGACATCGGACGAGAGCTCGTATCTGACCTTACGCTCACACCGATATTGGAACCATGACTTGATCGTCGAGGCGCTAAAACCTTTCGCCATGCTCAACCCGTGCTTGCGATTCGAACCAGTTATCGAACGATGGCGGGCTTGACGCCATATCGCAAGCTCTTGGTTTCATTACCGGATCTGTTCAGTGTGATGAGTCGGCAGTCAACTAAGGGTGGTATATCTCAAATAATGTCAGGTATGCCCAAAAACTCCGAAGGTATATTCGTGCAAAGAAGATTGACAGGTATACCGATGGCCGCTACAGATCGACCAGGTCGACATATGGGATAGACCCGCTGTGCGGCTGGTAAGGAGGTCGTCATGAAATTATTAGTTGAGCCGGTCGCCTAAGAACGCGCAGCGGTGCCCGGAGAATGTCGCGCAATCAGAGAGGCCGAGGACAGCTGCACACTGTTCTCGGCCCGCAAAAATGCACCTTCATGAAAGGAACCCATACATCATGGCGATTCAGATACCCGTCGTCAAGGGAAAGACCCTCTCGACCGAATACTGGCTTGGGAGTTTGTCGTTCTCGGCGATATCAAAATATGTGAAACTTCCTGAAAATACCGACTGGGATGACGTGTTTGGTGGAAAGGGCGGACAGGAGGCGCAGCGGAAGCTCGCCAAAACGCGCGTTACCAACGAAATCGTCCCTTACCTCCTTAACAGCGACGACGCGTTCTTTTCGTCATTGGCCCTGATCCTTGTTCCATCAACCGGCCAGCCCCTCAAGGAAGGGTCGGACTTCAAGTTCATCCCGATTGCCGCTGATGGCAAAATCGGCACACTCGAAATCGACGAGAGTGTCGATATGTTTCCCGCAGACGGACAGCACCGGGCCGCTGCCATCATCGACGCTCTTCGGCAGGATCGTGGCAGAATGACGCCTCAAGAAGTTCCTGTCGTCCTCTTGCCATACGTTGATAAGGACAAGCTTCGCCAGCATTTCAGCGATCTCAATCTGAATGCGAAGCCGGTCTCCCAATCGATCGGCTATGCGTTCGAAAGTCGCGATCCGATTGTCATCGTCACGAAGCGGATCATGAAGGATGTGCCTCTTTTCGAAAAGCGCGTGAACGAACTCTCCAACTCCTTGGCCAAGAAATCTCCCGACGTCATCACGATGGGAACCTTGGTTCAAGCTCACCATATCCTCCTCGAAGCGCTCTACGGTTCTAAATACAAGGACGAGGCAGAGATCACCGATCTGCGGCAGGTTGATCCCACAGATCAGCGCGTCGATGCGGTGGCCGAGAAACTGCGCGACGTTTGGGAGGTCGTCATCGATAACATCCCGGAATGGGATCTACTGATGAACGGCAAAGTTTCGGCGCGCGAGCTCCGCGAAGGCGACGAGGCAAAAGGAACGACCGGCTTTGTCTTCGCGTTCGGTCTGGGATGGCAAGCGATTGCCACAGCCGCGGCCGCCCTCATCAAGGACGAACGAGATGACTGGTCGGAAGATCTGGCGCATTGCCTGAGATCGGTGGACTGGAGCAAGGGCGGGCATTGGCACGGCATCGCAATGGTTGGTGACCGCGTCAACAATACGGGACCGGGCATCAAAGCCACTGCCGGATACATCCTGCGAACAGGTGGGCTTGGATCTGAAGGAGGCGCGGTGGGATCTTTGGTCAGTGCTGCGCCCGAGGATGCAAAATAAGAGCCAGGACCATCGATAAGGGGAAGGGGCGGCTCTGCCGCCCTTTTTCGTGACTGGAGCAGTCGTGACCCGAGGTCAACGGCGATTTTCCCGCTTCGCTCCCGCCACCAAAATCGCCGTTTCCCGCTGTGCGGTGACATCGGTTCCCGCCCGCTTCTCACCGGAACCCGTCGTCCCGCATGGTGCGGGAAGCAAGGAGACGGAATATGGGAACGATAGGGAAATTCAAAAAAGAGGGCGGGGTCTACGAGGGGGTAATCGAGAGCATTACCAGTGCCGCCCTACCGGCGCGGATTGTGCCAGTCCAATCGAAACCGAACGCCGAGGCCCCCGACTATCGCGTCTACCGCGGCGCATCGGAGGTCGGCGCCGCGTGGCGCAAGAAGACGAGGGCTGGCGACAGATACCTCGTCGTCACGCTCGACGATCCAGCTTTCGCATATCCTATTCAATGTAGATTGACGCGAGTTGATGAGGACTATGTCCTGTTCTGGACCCGCAAATAGGTCGACTTCCCGCTCGCCTGCTGAGGTGAGCGGGTCTCGTCTTCGGCCTGAATGAGCAGCAAAGCGGCAGCGTCAAACGTCGCGGCCTGGAATGTGGCAACAGTCCCGGCCTGCAGTTCCCATTTAGGTTGAAACGCACCAGGGACATAAATTGTCTTCAAGCCCGCTTCGCTGGCCGGTCGGATATCACGGGTGAGCTGATCACCGATCATGTAAATTGTCTGGCCGTTTCGCGCCAAACCTCTCACACGCTCGAACGTCCGCGCCGTTTTCGGCGCTTCGAAGACCCTGTCGATGTACCGGCTGAGATCATGATGCTCGATCGTACGCATGACGCGTTTACGGCTTCCCTCAGTCAAAACGACGGTTGTTGCGCCTGTCACGGCGAGATCACGAAGACCGGCAAGAACTCCAGGCAAGAGGTCCGGCTGTGACGCAATCATGTCGAAGAAGGTTCGCTCAATCTGCGATATGGTTTCCGAGGCAAGGCGAGATTGTGATCCGTCGCGCCACGCGCGGCGGACAGCTTCGTGTTGTGAAAGTCCCTGCAAAGCAAGCGCAATTGCCTGGATCAAAAGCCGCGGAGGGTAGCGTAGACCAAGATGATGTTGTTCGGCGAGGTCCTGATCGAAGCTCCTGACATAGTCCAGGCGCGACTCCGTCGGAATTTGCCTTTCCACGGTGTTCTCGACAGCAAGAAGGAGCGCAAGTTGCGCTCGCGCGAACACTCCGTCAGTGTCCCAAAGCGTGTTGTCCGCATCGACAAGGACAAGAGGTCCCGCGAGACTGCTGTAAGGCGAGATGGCGCAGGGCTGACCGTTTGCTGCCGTGGAGACATTGTTTCCACCTGTGACGCACACCGAAGAGATCGGTGTCTCTATGCGAATCACCGAATTAGACTCCTTTTTTGCCGGCGGCACAAAGGCAAATACCAGTGCGGTCACGGCAATCCAAAGGATCAATGCTTTGACGGCCCAGGACTGCAGACGCTGAGCCGGTTCCAAGACCCTCACCTTGTCGGCTACTTTCACGCCGACAAGATAAGTCTCGACGATATAATTCTTCAGATATTTGACCTTGATATCGGGCGTTATTTTCGAGCTGTCATTGAGGTCGATGAACGCACGCGCCCAGTTCTTAGGCTCGGTCCAAGAGATCGGCATCCAAAATACCAGCGACCCGGGATGTTCGGCGCTCGTCTTCGTCGGATATCGAAAGCGTGACCGGATCGCGTGAAACGTGACCAAAGCACCGAATGCGGCGAGCAGTGCAAACACTGCAAACAGACAGTAGCTTGCTATGATCAAACCGCTTGTGATGACCTGCTGAGTGCCGGACCAACTCAACACAGAAAACGGATAGCCATCCGCAAAACGATTGAACAGAAGGCTCGCGAAGGCCGACATGAAGGTCACGATGGTTAGCAATCGGGTCGCCTTGCCATCCTGATAGTCCGTATGCTTTGTAACCTCGTTGAGAGAGTCGCGCGCGAGTTTCAGTGCGTCATCCAGCTTGGCGTCGTCGGCCGCAATTTTTCCGATCTCTTCTTCGATCGTTGCGATAACAGTTCCGTCATTGATCGTCGCTTGGGCGCTACCTGTCGCTGAGCTGCGCGGAAAATAGGTTATCGGGCGACCGAAGGCGGCTTCACAGATCGCCTGAACGCAGCCCAGCGATTCTTTGCCCGTTTCACTCATGCCGGCATCAACCCCAATCGTCGGTCGCGGTTACGGATCCAGAAGAGAACCGGCAGCGCGGCCACAACCATGATCAATTTGCCGACAACCTGTCCAGCCAGAAAATCAAGCGAACCGAATGCTAGCCAAAGAAACATCACGCTATCCATGATGAGGCCAACAATGCTGCTTGCAAAGGCCGCTTTGACCAAGCCCTTTTTCTGCAAGGGCGTGAACACCAGTAGGTCAGCAAACTCGGAGATCAGGAAGGCGCTTGCGGAGGCCAGCGCCAAAGACGGCGCCGTGAAGGTCGTCGACAGGAAGGCGCCGACGATGATCGCTCCCACGGCCCACCAAAGGCCCAGGCGCCGTTGGACAAGGTCGCGTAACACAAGTGCAAGTCCGACGAGCAGCACCCCGCTCGGTGCCGTCAGCCCGAAGCCGACCGGGATGAGGCAAGGACCTTCTGGCAAGCATACCGTGCCGACATGACCAATCATATAATTGGCGAGCGGGATGCAGGCGGCGAAGCCAGCCAGAAATATCCCGCCCTCAATCCATTGCCTGTTGCGCGTCGTCATCCCGCCTCTCCTTGTCACACTTCTTCAGCCACGAATTTTTCGTAGCCCTTTGCCCGCAGGTCGCAGGCCGGGCACGTGCCACAGCCATAACCCCACTCATGAAACTCGCCTCGCTCGCCGAGATAGCAGGTATGGCTTTCCTTCACGACGATATCCACCAGCGCCAGGCCGCCCAAATCCTTGGCCAGTTGCCAGGTTTGGGCTTTGTCGATCCACATCAACGGTGTGTCGAGGACAAACCGCTTTTCCATTCCGATGTTGAGCGCCACCTGCAGGGCTTTGATCGTATCGTCACGGCAGTCGGGATAGCCGGAATAATCCGTTTCGCACATTCCCCCGACGATATGCTTTAGGCCGCGACGATAGGCCAGGGCGGCTGCAAAGGTCAAAAATATCAAGTTTCGGCCAGGCACGAACGTGTTTGGAAGGCCGGATGCGGATATTTCGATCTGCATGCCGCTGGTGAGCGCCGTATCCGAGATCTCACCGAGTGCGGCCAGCGAAATCGTGTGATCGTCGCCAAGGCGATCTGCCCATACAGGATTGAGCGCACTCATTTTAGCGCGCAACGTGTCCCGGCATTCGAGCTCGATCCGATGGCGCTGCCCATAATCGAAACCAACGGTCTCCACGCGCTCGAAACGGTCGAGCGCCCAGGCAAGACAAGTCGTTGAATCTTGGCCGCCCGAAAATAGCACCAGTGCAGTCGTCGACATCGCCCGATTCCTTTCAGTTGCCTTCAAATTCCGCCCAGCAGGATGGCGTTTCGAATACCTTCACGGAATTCAACTCGTTGATGAGCGGCTTGACCTTCTGCCAAATCCAGACAGCGATATTCTCCGCCGTCGGGTTCTCGAGGCCGTCAATATCGTTGAGTGTATGATGATCGAGGCTCTCCAGAACCGGCCCAAAGACCTTCTCCACATCAAAAAAGTCGATCACAAATCCAGTTCGTGGATCGACGACGCCTTTGAGCTGCAACTCGACCCGATAAGAATGACCATGCATGCGATGGCATTTGTGCGTTGTGGGCACATTCGGAAGTCTGTGGGCGGCCTCGAATGTGAAAGCTTGGGTGATTTTCATGGGATCCCGATCATTTTGTGTGTCTGCAGGCTGAGCCGCCAGCGAGGGTTTTCAAGACAAAATGCCGTCACGGCCGCGATATTTTCGATCTGCTCCGGCCCGTCCATCGGCTGCAGGAAGTAATGCTGGAAGGAAACGTCGGGGAGATCGTCTGGTAGCAACCGCGCCTGCGGATAAACCAGCTTCAGCTCACTGCCGGATTTGAGCTTGAATGGCGCGCCGGCTTTGGGACTGACGCAGATCCAATCGATGCCGTCCGGCGGTTCGATTGTTCCGTTCGTCTCGATGGCGATCTCGAACCCGTGTTCGTGGACCGCCGCGATCAGCGCATCATCGATCTGTAGCAGCGGTTCGCCACCGGTGAAGACGACATAGCGCCGGCTCTCGCCGCTCCCCCAGGTCCGAGCGATTGCCGACGCAAGCTCGCCGGCGTCACGAAACTTGCCGCCGCCTTCGCCATCGGTCCCGATGAAATCCGTATCGCAGAACTGGCACACCGCCTTATGCCGGTCTTCCTCCCGGCCCGTCCAAAGATTGCAACCGGCAAAACGGCAAAACACCGCGGCGCGCCCGGCTTGAGCACCTTCCCCCTGGAGCGTCTTGAACAACTCTTTTACAGAATAGGTCATGATAGGCCCACCAGTTTTTGCGGAGCAGCCTCGGATGTATCCGGCGCCTGGCTGCGGCGACGTTTGATATCAGCTCGAACAATGCCAACCAGGTACTGTGCAAGCGTGACGATGTCGCGATTGACGTTTTGAACAGACTTCCAGTTGCGCTTGTCGTTTTCGCCGAAGTTCCATTCTCCAGACGTCCAGGCTGTGTTCTCGATCAGGCAGGCAAGGCCCTTGGAAAACTCATCTGACGTTCTTGCGCCGTCGAGCAACGCCAAGAGTTCCATGACATAGCCGAGCGACATGATCCCTGCGCCATGCACCAGCCGAGAGGTCTTCGGCGTGTGATCGACCCATTCTTTTCGGAAGACGTATTGGACGGCGCCATAAAAGTCGCTGATCAGTTTGAAGCAGAGGTCGGCGCCATCGGGCTCGCGAATGAGTTCGCGCATAACGCCGTCGCTCAATGAATTGATGATCACACGTTGGATCGCGGTATCCCTGATGATGCCGGTGGGATTGGTGTGCTGATAAACCTGCCCCCTCAGCAACGACTTTTCGTCGTAGTTCAAGCGCGCGGCGATCTCTGCAGCAACGGAGCGGTCGCCGAGGCGGCGCGGCAGGCCGGTGACGGTTGGCAGCAGTTCGTAGATCAGCGATTTCGGTAAGGGTCGCGTATTGTTGATCAACACGAACTGTCGGCGGAGTTCTTCGTCGTCGCGGCAAATAATTGCGGACACGAAGACCTGGAAATCCTTCTCGTGAACCTGCCCAAGCGCTGTGAGGCGCTGTTGCCCGTCGACGACCATGCCGGGAGCACCGGCGGCGATATCGATTTCGACCGTGCAGCGCCCGTCGGCGCTTTCGTCGAACACCTGGACGCTGTTGGTAAAAGCAACGACGATCGGGTTTGGCAAAATTGCTTCCGGCTTTTCCAGATAATCCCGGATCTCCCGAATATGGCCGGCGATCTGTGGACGCTGAAAACCGCTGAGCGCGCCGGCATCATCGCGCGCAACCCGTTCGATAACGGCAAACTTCTGGAGATCAGACGCTAGCGCTGCAAATGAAAGGACTGTGTGCGCTTCGCTCTGTCGGGCTCTGATCGCTTGGAATTTCAATGTTGTCATTTCGGCCACTATTACTTGGGAGTTGGTCGACCAGGGCATCGTAGACGCCCAGATTGTGAATACCGCGCCGCTTGTTGCGATTGCTCGCTCGAAAGATCATGACTTCGATCGAAAGTGCAGAGCAGATGGGGCAGTTGCACCGCTTCCAGGGCCGGTCGCGAAGCGTTCGCTCATAACGATCGCGGAGGTCCTTGACTGCTTTGGCGCCGGGTAACTCGTCGATTGTCGTCCCCATCACCGCAGGCGTGGCATAGGCCAGAACGCTGTCGAGCGTCTCTTCCAATTGCGCTTCGCCCTTATCGTAAGAGCGCAGCGCCGCCAGCGCGGTCTTCTCCATGGAAACGAGGCGCTCCTGGTTGAGCGCTCCGCGTTTTGCAAGGCGCTGCAGCTTAGGGTTCTCAAGCGCCTGAGGCACGCGAATGGCTGTGTAATATTCGAGTTTGCCGCTTTTTGTCGGAAGAAAGTAGTTCGCCTTCGCATCCTTGAATGCGCGGATCAACGGCGACGTCGTGTCAAAGCTGGTAATGTTAAAAGAGCCAAAGGTATGGATCTCATCAGCTTTTGCAAAACCGAGAATATGAAGACGGGTCGTTTGCGGAATGGCATCCCGGATCGCGATCAGGCAGGATTTGATCTGTGCCGCCTTCAACGGGACGGTGCCGCCGAGTGCCAGATAATCGTAGCCCATCGCGACCAGACGGCGCGCACTCTCGGCCATGCTGCCAGGGGACCAGCCCTGGATGACGCCCATCGGGGTGAAGCGGTTCGACATATGCTGCGTTGCCGTCCGAAAGGCGGCCGCATTCTCAAGGGTAATCTCAAAGCGCCGCCGTGCTTCTTCAGTACCGCCTTCAAAGCCGGTCAGGCTCTCGTCGAAGTCGAAAATGATATGGTCGACCGAGCAGCCATGGGTAAACCGCGCATCGTCGTAAAACTCAGCCGTGTCCTCCGGTGTGTAGGGAGGCTTGTCTTCCTTATGATAGGTAAATGCCCCGCAATCGCCAAAGATCGGCAGATGTTCGAATGCTGGCTTGTCGAGCCGGAGAAACTCCCGCGCACCGACCCGGCGGAAGCGCATTGACTGGGCTTCCGTATATTTTCCGCCCACCGCCGCCCCGCCGACGATGCCGCGGGAAACAAGCATGCCTTTGTACGGGGCGTATCCCATGATTTCATGCGGGTAGGCGTCATCCCAATAGGGTGTGCGCCCCTCGGAATAGCGGTCCCGGAGAAAGTCGTAACCGGGATCGACGTGATCGAGACTGTCGGCAAAAATGAACTTCATCGTGTCGGCCTCGATAACTTGCGGTCGAGCTGCATCAGGTGCTCGGCAAGCAGCCGATTGTGTTGCGGCGTGCCCTGGATCTCATTCCACTGGAGGCCAAGCCCCTCCCAGGATCCTTCCGTCCAGGCGCACAGGGGCGCGATCCGGTGCAATGCCTCCCGGACCTCGGCCTCCGGCGTTGCAGAACTGTCCGCGCGCAACATCACCTGATCCATCAGTGCGCCCATTGCCTTGATGCCGGCAGAATGCATCAGCCGGCTTTCCGTCGGTTGTTTGCCCCATGCCTCTTGAAACACGTCGCGGACCGCCGTCCAGTAGAGAGCAAGTGCCTCGTACATCGCGTCGGGATCATAGGCTTCCGACGAAAGCTTATACTGATGGAGTGCCCCATGAGGGCCCTTGAGGTTTTGCTTGATCGCATCGATCAAAGCCGTGTCGTTAACGACGCTCTGCTCATCACCGGCATCGGAGGCGCGTCGGATCAAGTGATAGAATGGCGACTTCTGCTGCCGATTGAGGAGATTGCACAGTTCGCTTGGCAAGCGGTTGGCCGCAAGGTCCTTCGGCAGGAGGGACCCGACTTCAGGCAGCAACTCGTTGATCAGCCGGACGTCGAGCGCTTTGACCTTGTTGACCAGGATAAACTGCTCGCGGTGGACCTGCACATCCTGTGAAACGAAGCCGACGACCGGCACGGGGAAACGACTGTCCTTGGCTTTTGCAAGCGCCAGAGACCGCTGTTGGCCGTCGACGATCCAGGCGGCTCGCTTGCCGTCCTCGAAAAGCGGAATATTCAACGTGCCTGATACACCGACTTCCGAAAGCCCTTTCGGCTTGGGGCCGCGTGAGACATCAAATGTCACATCGGATGAAAGAGCCAGGGTAATCGCATTTGGAAAGAGGACCGGCCCGCTGTCGAGGAATTCGACGATGGCCTTGACGTGGCTTTTGATTTCCTTGCGCTGGAAACCCTTCAGATCTTTTTCATCACGATGGATGCGACTGATGTTGGCAATCCGCGTCAGATCCGAGCCATGCAGGAAAAACGCGTAGACGTCGATACGATCGCCCTGTTGCGTTTTGACCGCCCGCACCATGAGATTGTCTTTGACGCTCTTCATAGCGCCCTCTCTTCGCGGATCTCGGCCGCTAATCTGGAAAACCGTTTCTGCTCGCAGGCGATATTCAATTCATCGCGCAAGATCCGCAGTAGCTTTGTCGACCGGCCGTCGGCGCGCGACCAGTGATCGCGGACGATGGACTTAAGATCATCATCCGACATCCGCGTTCCGGACTTGGGTGAAGGGCGATCCCATCCGGCAAGTGCTTCCTCAACGAGTTCCGCATGTTCTTTGGCTGTCGCAAGTGGCGCCGAGGAAAGGACGTTCTCGACAAAATGGCGAACGGCACGGGACGCGAAATCAGACCGGGTGCCGGGCAAAGTGCTTTGCGGGCCGTCCAGGCGGTCATCATAAGGAAGGCGGACATGTTCCAGACGAGGGTTCAGATCGGGCACATCGCGACCGCCGACAATCCTTATCCTCTCACACAATAGGTCCGAAACGCGCTGAAGGGCAGGAGCCACCATTCGCAAATAGGGGGACGGAAGTGCGATTACGATAAGGCCGCTTGAGCGGTCGAGCAGGTCGGTCAGCATCTTGTGCCCGCCAAGCGCTGCCCACCAATCGGCGTCGCCGTGGCCCTGAAGCTTGTCCAGGATACAATCCGGGCTGCCTTTGGAAACTGTCAAATTATAAGAGGGTATCTCTTGCTGACTGCGGATGAGGCCGAGCCCGGCTGACACGATATGGAGTTCGGCCTGGGCGGAATCGGCAGCCTTCTTGGCTTCCACAAATGATCGGCCGCAATAGACATCCTTCGCCGGAGCCACGGCCTCGGCAGTTGCAAGCTTCGCCGTCCAGGCCTCAATTACTTGGCCTAAAGTGCCGATTTCCAATTCTCGGGCGCACAGCAAAGGACTGGGGGTAACCCGCTTTCTTTGCGTGCAGGCGGTGAGGATTACGGGCATAATGGGCGTCTCTGTGGGCGTCACCCATTTACTGGAGCAACCTATGTCGCTAGTGACATAACTGCGCTGCAGCATTCAGGTCAATACAGAAACTGCAGCCGCTCTTTGGTGTCCCCTGGAAACTGCGCTCCTGATCTTCAGCGTCGCAGTTATTGCGGACCGACAAAGTCAATCGAGAATTCACGAGATTGAGGTGCCTTTACCAACTTAACGATCTTGACGAACTGACGGAATTTGCCTACGTTGATTTCGAAAGGGGAATTGTCATGCCCGTCACAAAAACGTCAGCAAGCGAAACTCCAAACATCGCCCTATCGATGAAGCTGCCCCGCAAGGCCGATTTCGAAAAAGCGTTGCTCAATCAATATACCAAGGCGGTGCAACTGAGCCAGAAGGCTGGCCATCAGGTGAGTTTCCGCGTCGTCGTGGATCCGCGCGCCGGAGCGCAGACGATTTCAATCGTCGAGGAAGACCCACTGGTTGGCGACGGTGCATTTCCGGTCGAAGAGGCTGGCGAACCGGATGACGAACTGAAGGCAGCCCTGTCCGCCGCACGAGAGCGCGGCCATCGCCGCGTTGCAGAGATACTCAGCGAGGACGACATGCTGAGCGCCGACGCCTTTTCAGATCTTCTTGGCGTTTCGCGGGTCACGGTCAATACGAAGCGTCAAAACGGCCAGGTGCTGGGCCTGGATGGCGCCAAGCGAGGGTTCCGGTTTCCGGCCTGGCAGCTTGACCGGGACGGCCGGCCCTATGCGGTGCTTCCAAAACTGCACGAGATCCTGGCGGGTGCCTGGGCCGTTTACCGCTTTCTTGTTTCGCCCCATGGTGCGCTTGACGGTCGCACCGGGCTCGACGGCCTGAAGCGGGGCCAGGATAGCGACGTGATCGCCGCAGCCGAGGGCATTGCCCGCGGTGACTTCCGCTAAATGGCTGGTATCAAACCGCCAGCCGGTTTCGAGCGTCAGCCGCTCGATATCGAAACGATTCCTTCAGGGCGTCGCTTTGGCCGGATCTACGCAAGCGCCTTTCCGGACCCGCTGGGATTTGGAAAGACGGCCAGCCGTTTCAGCGATCCCCGCCGACGTGATGCAACGAAGCGCTTCGGGGTTCTTTATCTCGGCGAAACACTCAAGGTCTGCTTCCTCGAGGCGGTTCTGCGTGATCGCCGCGACGGTCTTCTCGGCGATCTTCCGATTGAGGAAAAAGAGATCTATGCGCGGCGCTACGCTGAGGTCGAGACGATCGCAGACCTCAGCCTTGTTGACCTGCGCGACGATCACGCGATCAGGATGGGAGTTCCAACGGACGTGGCGAAATCCTCGCGTCAAAACCTGGCGCGCTCCTGGGCGCTGGCTTTCCACGAGCACCAGGCGCTTCCCGACGGCATCATCTATCCATCCCGCCTGAACGGTCACACGAATATTGCTGTCTTCGAGCGTGCGATCTCAAAGCTGGCTCCGGCCCGGGTCGTGCCGCTGATCGGCGCACCAGGGCTTGCCGCGGTCATCAATGACCTGCGTGTGAGCCTGGTCGATTTCCCCTGAAACATTGCCGGTTTGAGTGCTGCTCGTTCATCCCGGTTCGGTTGAGGAGCCTGCGTTCGTCCGGCATTGACGGCATCATTGAGCGTGCCTCTCGTCGGTGAAAGACAAATTCAGCGTTTCCTGCAGCTTGCCCAGCGTTCCGTCCTTTCGAAACCGAATTCCCGACACCATGAAGCTGACGCTGCTGCCGCCTGAATATAGCGTTACGGCCGTAACCGACAGCCGCAACAGTTTCCCGCGGCTTTCGGACGTCACGATGTCTCCAGGCACGATTCCAAGGATGGACCGGGCAAGCGCTGATCGTTCCGCTTCGAGTTCGATATCCCATCGCTCCAGTTCTGTTTCGACATGGCGGAACGCGTCGCGCGCGGCTTGAAAGGGACGTTCTTCCCCAAACCACAGGCGATCCACGACCGAAAGGATTTCTCCCGGGACCTCCCTCTGCATTGCGTAAGCGGCGGTGCTCATCATCTCGTGGATCCGTTCCGCCTCTTGCAGGGCGCGAAGCCGGTCCGCATAGGGCGTGATTGCCACCCTCGAAATGACCGGCGAGAGCACCTTGTTGGGAGCGGACAAGAAGTCGACCGGCATCACCTCCCGCAGGCTGATCCTGTTGGTCGCATGCCGCTCGGGCGGCTCTTCCTCGCGCCAGGACTTGCGATTCCATTCCACCCAGATCTCGCGCGCCGAAACACAAAGCCAACTGTCCAGGAACAAGTGCGATTCCGGGCAATAGAGGTGGTGCGTCGACCAGGCGTGATCTGCCGCCGTCAGCGGCATCACCACATGCTGGAGTTCTTGATCCCTGACCATCGCCGAAAGGGCGGCAATCCGTTCCTGGAGTGGCGCTGTCAGCCGGACAAAGATCACCGGCCCGTCCGCCATGAAGGATGTTCGTTTGCTCTCGGTCTCGAATACCACGAGTTGCTGCCGCGCCATCGGCAACAGGCGCTCAACGAGTTTGGCAACGCTGTTGCGAACAGACGGTCCCCAGCGCGTGGCGATGCGACCGTCTTCCACCCAGGCCTGTGCCCGGCCTTGAATGAGCAGCAGGACCTGTGCTGCTACATCGCGATCGAGATGGGCGAGCGGCCTGGTCCCTGGCGGTGGAGCAATAGCGGCGCCCCGACTGTTCATATCCGACAACGCCATTTCGAGGAACTGGCGCTGCAGTTTCGAAAGCGATTCTGCTGTTTTTGCACGTAACTCGTCGCGTCGCTTGGTGTCGAGTTCCTCGCGGAAGGCAACCAGGGCCGGTCGACGTGGTCGCTGCCCGGCTTGCATGCGAGCCCAATAGCCCCGAGGTGGCTTTGGGACCTGCAGCTTGGTGCAGAGCTTACCGATCGCCACGTCCGAAAGGCCAAGTTCCTTGGCGATCTCGCTGGTCGGTTTCTCCCATACGAGAGCAAAGAGTTCTTCTCTGGACAGTTTCCGCCGTGGCATCTTCAAGCATCTTTTTCATGCGAGCGCCTTCACCAAGGCGACACCTGTGGTTTGGAGCGGGTCATTTTGGATAGGCCGCCGCGATCCCATTGGCGGCGGAGCTAGCCGTTGGGCTTTGGCCTTGCCTTCCCCTTCATTCGCACCGTGACGATCTTCGGGCTGTCGCCGCTTCGTTCCACGTCGACCATGCCGGAAGCCTCGACGAGGTCGGTGAGGCGGGCAAAACCGTAGTTGCGCGCATCAAAGTCCGGCGATTGTTTCGCCAAATGGGCGCCGACCCGCGCCAGGTTGGCACGGCCGTCTTCATCGGCCGACGCCGTCACGGCATTCTCAAGCATCTTCAATGCGGCAGCGTCAAGCTTCGGTTTTGCCGGCGGCTTGGCTGGGGATGCCTTGGCCTCCTTGGCCTTTACGACGGCAGCCGGTTGCGGATCGTGCCGCGACGCTTCGGGCTCGACTGAGTTGGCGTTGAGCACGTCGAAATAGACGAACTTGTCGCAAGCGGTAATGAAGGGGCGTGGGGTTTTGCGTTCGCCGAAGCCGTAGACCGTGACACCCTGTTCGCGGATGCGCGACGCCAACCTGGCGAAATCGCTATCGCTGGAAACGATGCAAAATGCGGAAAACCGGCCGGTATAGAGCAAGTCCATCGCGTCGATGATCATTGCCCCGTCTGTGGCATTTTTCCCCGTCGTGTAGGCAAATTGCTGCACTGGTTGGATGGAATGCTCCAGCAGGCACTCTTTCCAGCCGTTGAGGTTGGGCTTGGTCCAGTCCCCATAGATGCGCTTGACGCTGGCGGTGCCGTAGGTTGCGATCTCGGCCAAGAGCCCACTGACAATTTTAGGGGAGGCATTGTCGCCGTCGATGAGGAGAGCCAACGTGTCGGATGTGCCGGTCATCTGTCGAGCCTTTTGTTGCAAGTATCCCTTTTTGCCTTAAACGAGCAGGTTCCGCCACCTGCGTCCTGAAGCTGTGCTTTGCACAGGGTAAAGGCTATTTGCTACGCCGAAACGCCGGCAATTGATCGTGCGGAACGGTTGCGTCGGCGGCAGTCGGTTCCGCCTTCCGCTTCGCGGCGCTATGCTAAGGCTCCTGCGGCTGCCTCTCTCCGGCGCAACCGTGTCGAGAATTCACGCTTTCCCGTCCTGCTGGGCCGGCGCTATGCTGAAAGCTCCGATGCTCTTCATTGTTTTTCTTGAAATTTGCTCGCTCGCTGCGCAAAAGTGCACGGCAATAGCCCAAGCTGTTACGTCGTCCTGAAGACGTCGGTGGAACGGTCCGACGACAGTAGAATGCGATGTCACTCACGCCAGATTTGTTGAACAACAGAGTTCCAAGCAACTGTAGCTGCGTCGTTGGCACGTTGCAGCACTGATGATTTCGCAACCCTCCGTTTCGGCTCGCATCAAACTGGGGAAATTCTCATTAAATGAGTCGGCAGAGTTACTTGGCTGAAACCTCCCTAGACTCCTGATTCGTCTCAACATTCGGCCAACTGCGCTTTAGTTGAACCTAAATTAGCTCGCTTAGACCAGCTTGACTCTTTCCAGAGCGCGGAACAAAAGAGGAACGTCAACAATTTTCGGGGACATGAAGTCCATGCAACACGAGCCGGGGAGGTCCGTGAACGATGTCGCGCGCCAGCAATCCTCGGGTCATCGAGGAACTCAGAGACCGTATCGCGCACCTTGAGGGGAGTGCAGCGAAAAAAGCCATCGTGCTGCCCTTCGGCGTTCGCGAGATGGATGACCGGCTGCCAGGTGGCGGGCTCGCCTATGGTGCTCTGCATGAGATCGCCGGTGGTGGCGCCGGTACGGTGGACGGTGCGGCAGCCGCACTGTTCGCCGCGGGCATTGCCGCGCGATCTAAGGGCAAGGTGCTTTGGTGCCTGACAAGGCCTGACCTGTTTTTCCCGGCTATCGCCCAGGCAGGCCTGCATCCGGACCGCGTAATCTTTTGCGAAGGCGACAAGGAGGAGGACGTCCTTGCCTCCATGGAAGAGGGGCTTTCCTTCGGTGGATTGGCGGCGGTGGTCGGGGAACTCGTTCGATTGCCGATGGTGGCATCCCGGCGGCTGCAGCTGGCTGCCGAGAAAACCGGAACCATGGGGCTCGTTGTCCGCAGATGGCGGCGGCAGACGGAGGCGTCGGATTTCGGCAATCCGACCGCCTCGACGACACGATGGAGGGTGAGCGTGCTTCCGTCGGAGGAATTGCCAGTCGCGGGCGTGGGCCGCCCTAGATGGCTGGCGGAATTGATGCGCGTGAAAGCAGGCGAGTGTGCTGAGTTCGAATTAGGAGCCTGTGATGCCAAGGGTCGTTTGTGTCTACTTCCCCACTCTGCCAACAGACCGGATACGTCGGCATGGAGAGGGAACCGTGCCAGCTGACCAGCCGCTTGTCGTCATTTCGAAATCGGGTTCGAAGCGCTGGGTCTCGGCTGCAGACACTGCCGCGCGCAAACTCGGCCTTAAGCTCGGCATGCCGGCGAGCAAAGCCCAGGCCATCGTCGCCAACCTGAAGATGATCGATGCCGATCCTGCCGCCGACGCCGCCGCGCTAGAACGCCTGGCGCTGTGGGCGCTCCGGCAATACAGCCCGGTCGTTGCTGTCGATGGTGCGGACGGTATCGTCATGGACACCGAAGGCGCCGATCACCTGCAGGGCGGCGAAGGCCTGTTGATTTCTGGACTTGTAAACGGATTGAGAGGTCGAGGCCTCACCGCCCGTGCCGCCGTCGCCGACACTTGGGGAGCAGCACACGCGATCACTCGAATGACTTCAGCGGAGACGACTGTCGTGCCGGTGGGCGGCGTTGCGAAAGCTGTCACTGGCCTACCGATCCACTGCCTGCGGCTTGTGCCCGACACCATCCATGGGCTGCGGGTGATGGGGGTCGAGACGGTCGGTGAACTCTCCGCGATGCCGCGCGCGCCGTTGACGCTGCGATACGGCCCGGAGGTCGGGAGGCGGTTGGATCAGATCTTCGGACGGATGGCAGAACCCATCGAGCCTTTGCGGACCCCCGAGCTGGTCGAAGCGGTGAAGAACTTTCAGGAGCCGATCGGCGCCGCGGAGACGATCGCCAAATATGTACGCCGACTGGTTGGCGAACTGACATCCAAACTGGAGACACGCGGGCTCGGCGTCAGACGTTCCGATCTAGTCATCCACCGCGTCGACAACACGCGGCAGTGTGTTCGAGCGGGGCTGGCAAAACCGGTCAGGGATCCCGCTCGGCTGTCAAAGCTGCTTTGCGACCGCATCGAAAAGATCGACCCGGGCTTCGGGATCGAACGGCTCGTCCTTGTTGCCTTGATCGTGGAGCCATTGGAGGAGCGACAGGTCGCGTCGTCACTCATCGAGGAGATGGTTGTCGATGTTACACCGCTCGTCGATATACTCGGTAATCGGGGTCAGCGCCTATACCGTGTCACGCCCGTCGCCTCTGATGTTCCCGAACGGTCGGTGATGCGCATAGGGCCCACGGCCGACGAAACCGGTTTAACATGGGCCGCCAAATGGCCCCGGCCGTCGCGGCTGCTGGCGAACCCGGAACGCATCGACGTGACCGCTTTGCTCCCCGACCAGCCACCTGCCGTTTTCACCTGGCGCGGCAAGCGTCGGCGGGTAAAGCGAGCAGACGGGCCGGAGCGCATCTTTGGGGAATGGTGGGTTCGCCCGAGAGAGTACGCCGCCGTACGGGACTACTTCGTCGTGGAGGATGAGGCGGGTGAACGCTACTGGGTCTACCGTGCCGGCGATGGCGTGGATACCGACACGGGCTCGCACCTCTGGTTTCTACATGGGGTGTTCGGATGAGGTATGCCGAACTTCAGGTCACCACACATTTCTCCTTCCTGCGGGGCGCCAGTTCTTCGGAGGAACTGTTCGCCACTGCGGCAGCGCTTGGCATTGACGCCGTGGGTGTTGTCGATCGCAACTCGCTGGCCGGCATCGTGCGCGCCTGGGAGGCGGCGAAGACCACCGGAGTGCGATTGGTTGTCGGCTGTCGTCTCGATCTGTCCGACGGCATGTCGGTCCTGGTTTACCCGACCGACCGGCCGGCCTACTCGAGACTGACGCGGCTGCTTTCGCTCGGCAAGAGCCGGGGCGGCAAGGGCAAGTGCATTCTCGATGTCTCCGATGTCGAAGCCTATAGCGGCGGACTGATTGCCATCCTTATCCCTGCCGAGGCCGACGAGACAACTGCAGCTCAGCTGAGGAAGCTTGCTGCGATCTTCGCAGACCGGGCCTACGTTTCGCTCTGCCTGCGCCGTCGCCCCAACGATCGCCTGAGGCTTCACAATCTGTCGAACCTGGCCGCCCGTCACAAGGTCAAGACGGTCATCACCAATGACGTCCTGTTTCACGATCCGAGCCGTCGACAGCTGCAGGACATCGTCACCTGTATCCGTAACCGGACCACCATAGACAGCGTTGGCTTCGATCGCGAGCGGCATGCCGATCGGTTCTTAAAAGCACCGGAGGAGATGCATCGGCTGTTTTCCGAGTATCCGGAAGCTCTGGCTCGAACGCGCGAAATCGTCGACCGCTGTCGCTTCGACATGAGCGAGCTTCAGTATCAATACCCGGAAGAAGCCCTTGTGCCGGGCCTTGATGCCCAACAGTCGCTGACCAAGTTCGCCTGGGAAGGGGCCGCCACCCGATACCCCGAGGGGATCCCCGATAAGGTCCGCAAGGCGATCCTTCACGAACTCGAACTCATCCGGGTGATGAAATACGCACCGTATTTCCTGACCGTCTACAGCATCGTCCGGTTTGCCCGATCGCAAGGCATCCTCTGCCAAGGCCGGGGATCGGCGGCGAACTCGGCTGTCTGCTACTGCCTCGGCATCACCAGCATTAACCCGGAAACCGGTGACCTGCTGTTCGAGCGTTTCGTATCGATGGAACGCGACGAGCCGCCCGATATCGACGTCGACTTCGAGCACGCCCGTCGCGAGGAGGTGATCCAGTGGATATACGAGACCTACGGCCGATCACGCTCGGCACTCTGCTCCACCGTGACACGCTACCGCGCCAAGGGCGCGCTGCGTGATGTCGGAAAGGCCCTCGGACTGCCGGAAGACCTGATCACCCAACTGTCGTCCGGCGTCTGGGGTTGGTCGGAGGGCGTCGGCGAGAAGCAGCTTAAAGAAAACAACATGAACACCGCCGACTACCGCCTGAAGTTGGCGCTGGATCTTTCTTCTCAGCTGATGGGCGCGCCCCGTCATCTCGGCCAGCATCCGGGCGGCTTCGTTCTGACGCAGGACAGGTTGGATGATCTGGTGCCAATCGAACCGGCATCGATGAAAGATCGTCAGGTGGTGGAATGGGACAAGGACGATATCGAGGCGCTGAAGTTTATGAAGGTGGACGTGCTGGCACTCGGCATGCTGACCTGCATGGCGAAATCCTTCGAGCTGCTGCGCGACTACAAGGACATCCCCATGGGCCTGTCCGATGTCGAGCAGGAGGATCCAGCCACCTATGCGATGATCCGCAAGGCCGATACGCTCGGCACGTTTCAGATCGAAAGCCGCGCCCAGATGGCAATGCTGCCGCGCCTGAAGCCCCGGACATTTTATGACCTTGTCGTCCAGGTGGCCATCGTCCGGCCGGGACCAATTCAGGGTGACATGGTGCATCCATATCTGAGGCGGCGTGAGGGCAAGGAGAAGGTCGAGTATCCGACGCCCGAGCTTGAAGCGGTTCTTGGCAAGACGCTGGGTGTCCCGCTATTCCAGGAAAGTGCGATGAAGGTCGCGATGACCTGCGCGGGTTTCACGGCAGGCGAAGCCGACCAGTTGCGCCGCGCCATGGCGACGTTCAAGTTCACGGGCGGGGTCTCGAAGTTCAAGGACAAGCTTGTCGAGGGCATGGTCAAGAACGGCTACACCCGCGAATTTGCCGAGAAGACCTTCACGCAGCTCGAAGGCTTCGGAAGCTACGGTTTCCCAGAAAGCCACGCCGCGAGCTTTGCGCTGATCGCCTATGCGAGCTCGTGGGTGAAGTGTCACCACCCCGATGTCTTTTGCGCAAGCCTGCTCAACAGCCAGCCAATGGGTTTCTACAGCGTCGCCCAGATCGTCCAGGACGCCCGGAACCACGGCGTCGAAGTCCGGCCGGTCTGCGTCAACCGCTCGCGCTGGGACGGCACGATGGAACGGATCGGCAATTCCGACCGCTTTGCTGTTCGTCTCGGCATGCGTGTCGTCAGGGGACTGTCGACCAACGACGCAGCGCGAATCATCCTGGCGCGAGCCGAACAGCCGTTCGCATCGGCCGATGACATGTGGCGACGCTCCGGCGTCTCTCCGTCGTCGCTGGTCAAACTTGCGGAAGCAGATGCTTTCCTGCCGTCGCTGCAACTGGAGCGGCGCCAGGCACTCTGGGATATCAAAGCGCTCCGGGATGAACCCCTGGAGCTTTGGGCGGCGGCCGCTGAGCGCGAAGCCAAGGTGATCGCCGAGATGCAGGAGCCTGAAGTGGCGCTGAAATCGATGACGGAGGGAAGGGAGGTCGTCGAGGACTACTCGCACACGGGCCTCACCTTGAGGGCGCACCCGGTTTCGTTCCTACGGCAGGATCTCAACAAGAAAGGTATCGTCACCTGCGCCGAGGCGATGGGGCAACGCGACGGGAAATGGCTTTGGACTGCCGGCCTTGTGCTCGTGCGACAGCGGCCGGGATCGGCAAAGGGCGTCATGTTCCTCACGCTGGAAGACGAGTCCGGCATCGTCAATGCAGTGGTCTGGCCATCGCTGTTCGAACGCCAGCGGCGGATCCTGATGACAGCGAGCATGATGGCCATCAATGGCCGTATCCAGCGGGAAGGCGAGGTCGTTCACCTCGTTGCCCAACGCCTGTTCGATTTCTCCGCCGACCTGTCGAGCGTTGGTAACCGGGACGGCGACTTCCCGCTTCCGCACGGTCGCGGCGACCAGGTCAAGCATGGAGGGCCCCCCGATCCACGGGACAATCCCAAACCCGTCGTGCAGGCGCGCGAGATCTATATTCCCGACCTTCATATCGATAATCTGAAAATCAAATCCAGAAACTTTCACTGAGGAGACCGGTGTGTCGCGTCTGTTTGCTGTCACCAAAAGCCTGGAGGAGATTGTCGCCCATTTCGCGGTCGACATGGCGCCGGCAGTTGAGGTGCCGAGCGAAACCGTCGAAGGCACCCCGGGACTGATCGTCCTTGAGAAAGATGGATTGAGGCTTCTGAAGTCGATCCCATGGGGCTTTCCGCGACAGACACGTGACATGCGGCGTGAAGGCGAGCCGCCGGGACGCATCGGCCTTGTTGCCGATCTCACCAATCCGCTCTGGGACCGCCTCGTCGTCGATCCCAGATATCGCTGTCTTATCCCGCTCACGCATTTTGCTAATCCCGACGGTGTCAAAGGCGAGAAAACCCGATCATGGTTTTCGAAGACCCGCCAACCCTTGATGGCCTGGGCGGGGTTTGCCAAGAACACTCCAGACTTCGGCCCTGTCTTCGCCGGTATGACCATGACCGCCAACGAGAAGATCAGGCCTTTCAACGATCGTATGCCCGTGTTGCTCGAGCGGCAAGAATACGACCGCTGGCTTCATGGTTCGGTCGAAGATGTCATCGCCTTCCAGTTTCGCCAGCCGCCGTCATCCGATGATTTCGAAATCCTGCATAGCCGCGACCGCTGGCAAAGCGGAGTTTCACCCTCCAAGGCT
>Ga0247742_10000116_pt1 | contig 68914 bp, 45 predicted proteins | sample UWRJL208509C2_FD_180944 | JGI IMG/M metagenome (GOLD analysis project Ga0247742, IMG submission 180944) | Plant litter microbial communities from Arlington Agricultural Research Station in Wisconsin, United States - UWRJ-L208-509C-2 | ecosystem: Environmental > Terrestrial > Plant litter >...
CCATGGCCTGCCCCCTGGATCTCTAAAAAGACGGGTAACTCCGCTTTTTATTTAAGTAATGCTATCCAGTTTTTAAACCAACCAGGTGAGTGGTATCTGGATACAGAACATCATAAAGTTTACTATATGCCGCGCGAAGGGGAGAATATGAAAACCGCAATAGTAACAGCTCCTTATCTGGAAAACCTGTTGACGGTTGAGGGTTCTGTAGATCATCCGGTAAACTATTTAGCGTTTAAAAATATCTCTTTTCAGCATAGTGGCTGGCAGCATCCGTCCAAAGCCGGTTTGGTACCACATCAGGCAGGTATGTATATGCTGGATGCCTATAAATTAAAAGTTCCCGGAACACCTGATAAAAAGGGTTTGGAAAACCAAGCCTGGGTTGGCCGCCCACAAGCTGCAGTTGAGGTGGCTTATGCCTCAAACATTAATTTCGAGGGATGTCATTTTGAACATATGGCTGCCACAGCCTTGGATTACCGGCGTGGTACACATGATGACCTGGTAAAAGGCAATTTGTTTAAAGACATTGGTGGCACAGCTGTTATGGATGGCATTTTTTCTGACGAAGCGCAAGAGGTTCATTTACCTTATAACCCAACCGACAAACGGGAAATATGTACCAATGACCATATTGAAAACAACCTCATAACCAATGCAACCAACGAAGATTGGGGCTGTGTGGGTATTGGAGCAGGCTATGTAAAAAGCATCAGCATAGCACATAACGAGGTTTGCGAGGTAAACTATACAGGTATCAGCATGGGGTGGGGGTGGACGAAAATTGCTAATGCGATGGCCGATAACAGGGTTACTGCCAATAAAATACATCACTATGCACGCAATATGTACGATGTTGCGGGTATCTATACGTTGTCGGCTCAGCCTGGTACAGTGATTAGTGATAATGTGGTAGATAGTATTTATAAAGCTCCTTACGCACATGATCCGCAGCATTGGTTTTACTTGTATACTGATGAGGGCTCATCGTACATCACCATCAAAAATAACTGGTGTCCGGCAGAGAAATTTCTGCAAAATGCCAATGGCCCGGGTAACATATGGGAAAACAACGGGCCGCAGGTATCCGCCGAAATTAAAAACAAGGCTGGGTTAGAAGAACCGTACCGTTACCTGCTAAAATACAGATCTGTTAACCCGGAAAATCAGCCTATTAACCATAAAACAGAATGAGGTATTTAATGAACCATGTGCGAAAGATTTTGGCCGCGATGGTCGTAGTGTTACTGCTTTTGAGTACTGGGAAAGCTTATGCATTAACCAGCCCCTTATCGGCTGTGGAAGTTACTGCTCCCTTGGGTAAAATACCTAATAGCCAGGTAATATTACGCATAGCAAAAAGTGAGGGGTTACCTGCATCGTCAGTTTATCAGTGGGAAAATCATTTGGTTGTATATGGTAAAAATTTAAATGTATCCGCATTACAGAAGGCTATTAAGGCCGCCTATCCAACTTATGTAGTTAAAATATATAGTAACCCATTTTATGATTTTGATAGAAAACAACAGTGTGGTAATGCCCAGGTGGCTAAAGAATGGGATAATATTATACTCACTGCTAACCTGGTGAATAACTCCAAATTACAGCAGGAATATCTGAATTATCACGCAACTCAGTTTAAAAAATGGCCGGAAGTAGCTAAAGGATTTTGCAACGCTAATTTTCAACAATTGCTGGTTTTTAAAAATGGCCGGCAGCTAATGCTGGTGATCAGCATACCAAAGGGAGAGAACCTGGATAAATTAAATCCCAAAACAAGCGAGAATAATCCCCGGGTTGATGAATGGAATAAGCTCATGAAAAAATACCAGGAGGGAATACCGGGTACAAAGCCGGGCGAGGTGTGGGTGTTTTTTAAACCGGTTAATAACTAATAGAAATATAAATCTCCGGGCAATCGAATCCGGACAAATTAAGATAAATGAATATAGGAATATTAGGATTAGGCGAAGGCCGCAGTACCATGTCGGCAGCTTTGCAGAGCAAGAAGTTGAATCTGAAAATGGTGTGCGATATGAATATTGAAATGTGCAAACGCCGGGCCGAAGAATTTAATTTTCATCATTACACCACAAGTTATCAGGACATGCTTAATGATGCTGAAATTAATATTATAGCCATTTATACTCCCGATCATCTGCATGCAGAACATGTAAAACAAGCCCTGTTGCATGGCAAGCATGTGGTATGTACCAAGCCATTTATTGATGATTTGAGTAAGGCTGCCGAATTATTAGAACTGGTAGAAAAAACTGGTAAACGGGTATTTGTTGGGCAAAGTTCCCGCTTTTTTGAGCCAATGAAGCGGCAACGTAAGGATTATGAAGAAGGCCTGATTGGGGAGCTAATCACTGTAGAGGCTTATTATCATGCCGATCATCGCTGGTTTTTGGAAAAACCATGGTCATTACAACAGGCTTTTAAGTGGCTGTATGGAGGTTTAAGTCACCCAACAGATTTTATACGCTGGTATTTACCGAACATAGAGGAGGTGATGGGTTACGGCATGCTAAGCTCAAACGGGGCAAAAGGCGGTTTAAAAAATCCGGATACTATGCACTTTATTTTTAAAGCTAAAGATGGTCGCATTGCAAGGGTAAGTGGCTGCTATACCGGGCCAGTGCAACCCGCAACGCGCGATAGCGAAATGAGCTGCATTTTAAGAGGAACCGAGGGGTGTAGCCAAGGCGATTATATGGACCTGCGTTATGCTATCACAGATAAAAGAGGTGAGGAAAGTATGATTACCTGGGAGCATAAACTGAAACATTATTTCCGCTTTGAAGGCAAAAGCCACCATGCCGGAGAGTATCAGAATTACCTCGAATACTTTGCTGATAGTATTACTGAAGGCTATACAGCCTTTCCTGATATTAAGGAGGGTATAGGAACTATAGCTTTGCTCCAGGCTATGGATCGTTCATTGCAAACAGGTAAGCCTGTAAAGGTTGATGATATTTTAGCCGAATTTAATTTAATCTCCAACCAGGTAAGCGCATGATTATCTGCATGAGCAATATCGTGTCGCGGCTTACAGTGCTTGATTATTCGGTGGTGGGCATTTACCTGGTCATTTTGATGCTGATCGGTTATCGTGCCAGCTTCGGCAATAAAAAGCAGCCGGATGAAACCTTGTTTCTGGCAAATAAATCTTTGGGTTGGGCAAGTATAGGCTTTAATATGTGGGGAACCAACGTCGGGCCGTCTATGCTGCTGGCGTTTGCCAGTATTGGATACAGCACGGGTATTGTTGCGGTAAATTTTGATTGGTACGCCTTTGTGTTCCTAATGCTGCTGGCACTGGTTTTTGCCCCTAAATATATTGCTGCCAAATTATCTACCATGCCCGAGTTTATGGGTAACCGTTATGGAAAATCAACCCGGAACATCCTTGCCTGGTATGCGCTTATTAAAATGCTCATCTCCTGGTTGTCGTTAGGTTTATTTGCAGGCGGATTCCTGGTACGGCAGATATTGGGTATCCCCATGTGGCAGTCTGTTATTGTTTTGGTATCATTTGCAGGTTTATTTGCTTTTACCGGTGGCTTAAAGGCTATTGCCAAGGTAAATGTTTTCCAAATGCTGCTGCTTATAGGTGTATCGCTTACGTTGACTATTTTGGGTATTAGTAAAGCTGGGGGGCTATCTGCGGTATATCATCATGTACCTGCTAATTATTGGAACCTGATTCATCCGGCAAGCGATATTAAATATCCATGGTATGCTATTTTATTAGGGTATCCTGTATCGGCGATTGCTTTTTTCTGTACAGATCAGGCCATGGTGCAATCTGTATTGGGTGCTAAAAGCCTTGAACAGGGACAACTGGGTGTAAACTTTATAGGCTGGCTCAAAATACTGTCTTTACCCTTGTTTATTCTTACCGGTATTTTGTGTTTTATCTTGTACCCACATCTTGATGACCCTGCATTGGCTTACATGACCATGGTTACCAATCTTTTTCCGCCTGGAATGAATGGCCTCGTGATTGTAGTATTGATAGCTGTTTTGGTAGGTACTATCGGGTCTTCCTTAAACTCTTTGAGCACCGTGTTTACGATGGATCTGTATGCCGAAAAGATCAATCCCAATGCTACTAATAAAGACCTGATCAGGGTTGGCAGAATGACTGTTATAGCCGGTTGTGTATTTGCCGTTGGTATGGCGCTGGCTATCGATAGTATTAAAGGGCTTAATTTGTTTGATGTATTTCAATCAGTACTGGGTTTTATCGCTCCGCCGCTTGCCGTGGTGTTTTTATTAACGGTTTACTGGAAGCGTACTACCCGAAAGGCGGTAAATATTGTTCTTTCTGCAGGTTCTGCCTTTAGTTTGGGTACTGGGGTAATGTATTTATGGGTATTGCCATCAGCACAGTACCATTTTTGGCCGCATTATCTGCTTTTATCATTTTACATATTTGTTTTCCTTACCATCTCTGCCATTATTATCTCCCTGCTTGATAGTTCCCCGGAAATATATCAACCAAACGAACAGGAGATGAGCCGCATAGCGAAACCCACCCAGCGAGTAAAATTAGCCTGGACATTACTTTCTATAGTGATGATAGTTTTATACCTCATTTTTAACGGACATTGAAATATGAATACACCTTTCACTCATCAATTAAAAAAATGGCCGGTTTTTACCCTGTGCCTCGGTTTTCTGTTTCTGGCCGATATGGTAAAAGCACAGCAGGCCACCTGGATATGGTACCCCGGCGATTATGAAGTTTGGTTAAGCAATAAAATGCAAAATAGACGAACCGAACGGGGCGCATTTTTGCCGCCATTCTGGAAACTGGATAGCCATTACGTATTGATTGAATTTCATAAAGATTTTACTTTACCTGCTCCGGAAAAGGTAGACCTGGCCGCAGAAGGACAATATAATGTTAAGCTGGATGGTAAGGCATTTACTGGCTATCCAAAGTCAGTCGAAATACCAGCAGGTAAGCATCGGTTAAGCCTCAAAGTTTATAACCAGGGAGGTGTGACTGCTATTTATGTAAAGGGCGAACATTTGGTATCTGATACATCCTGGCTGGTTACTTATGAAGATAAAGAGTGGATTGATCAATCAGGTAAAACCTCTGATGTATCGGCTACGAAGTATGTAGCTGCTGGTGCCTGGAATTTTGATTCGGCGGATAAAACTCCATCTACCTTTCGCCTGCCAACAGAAGAGCATCGCGCTGAAAAAACGGAGAAGAAAGCGCATTCTATTTTGGTTGATTTTGGTAAGGAAACCTTTGGTTATGCTAAGCTGATGGGCTTACAGGGAAAGGGTAACGTGAAGCTATGTTATGGAGAATCAAAAGAGGAAGCTTTGTCTGCAGCTACCTGCGAACTACGTGACAGCATTCATTTTGATCAACAGCAAAAAATAGATTATACGATGGAAGGCTCCCGCGCTTTTCGTTATATTAATGTGTTGTTTGATGATAATGTGAGTGCCGATGATATCTCTATGCTATATGAATATTCGCCCGTGCAGCAGCGTGGAAGCTTCCGTTGCTCTGATGATGAGATCAATAAAATATGGGATGTGTCAACTTATACATTGCACTTAAATACCCGTGAGTTTTTTATTGATGGTATCAAACGTGATCGCTGGGTATGGTCGGGTGATGCTTATCAAAGTTACCTCATGAATTATTACCTATATTTTGATTCGCCCACGGTTACTCGTACCCTGTATGCATTAAGAGGGAAAGATCCGGTAACCAGCCATATCAATACTATTATGGATTATACCTTCTATTGGTTCATGGGTATTTATGATTATTACCAATACACCGGCGATAAAAGTTTTATTAAACAAATGTACCCCCGTATGCAAAGTATGATGGATTTCTGCCTTAACCGCAGGGATAAGGATGGCTTAATGAAAGGCTTGCCCGGGGATTGGGTATTTATTGACTGGGCAGATAAACTAAGCAAGCAAGGCGAAGTGAGTTTTGAGCAGCTATTACTTTGCCGCAGTATGGAAACCATGGCCTTATGTGCCAATATTATGCAGGATAAACCAGAGGCAAACCAATATGATAAGCTTTCAAAAGAGCTACGATCAAAAATATTGGCTTACTACTGGAGTAATCAGAAACATGCTTTGGTACACAGCAGGGTTAACGGTGGGCAAACTGATAATGTAACGCGATATGCCAACATGTTCTCTATCTTTTTCAATTACCTCACCGAAGCGCAAAAGCAGGATGTGAAAAAATACGTACTGCTGAATAATCAGGTACAAAAGATCACCACGCCCTACATGCGTTTTTATGAGCTCGAAGCGCTTTGTGCCATGGGCGAACAAAGTCACGTACTTAAAGAGATGAAAGATTATTGGGGAGGAATGCTCAAACTGGGGGCAACCACTTTCTGGGAGGAGTATGATCCCAGCAAATCGGGTGCGGCTCATTATGCCATGTATGGCCGTGAGTTTGGTAAAAGCTTGTGTCATGCCTGGGGGGCAAGCCCTATATATCTGTTAGGTAAATACTATTTGGGTGTTAAACCCACAGCGCCGGGTTATCAGCAGTATTTGATTGAACCTAAATTGGGTGGTTTGCAATGGATGGAAGGCAGCGTGCCTACCCCTCATGGAGATATTAAAGTGTATTGCAGCACCAAACAGATGAAAGTAAGTGCCGATAGCGGTGCAGGAACATTACGTTTTGCCAGCAGTTCGGTACCGGTTTGCAAAGAAGGTGTGGTGGTTGCAAAGGGTAAAAATATGTATGAGCTGAGCATCTCGAAGGGAAAGAAATATACCGTTGATTATAGCGCCTTATAAGGATAATGAACAGATTAGTTTGCATATTATTTATTACAGCGGTATCGTTAGGCAAACTTTATGCCCAATTGGTTGATAAAACCCCTGCGCCAATACCCAATGTGCCGGTAGTTTATGATGCTGAACCGTGGGAAAATCCGTTGGTTGATGGCATTAATCGTGACCCATCCCGGGCCACAGCTTATTCTTACGCCAGTGTGCAGGATGCTTTGTTGGGTAATCGGGAACAATCTGGGCGTATGCTCTCACTAAACGGATACTGGGATTTTAGCTATGCAAGCAAACCTGCCGATGCCCCCAAAGATTTTTACAAGGCAAGAGTGAGCGATTGGAAAAAGATCATTGTACCCTCCAGCATCGAAATGCAGGGTTACGATAAACCTATTTATAAAAGCGCGGTTTACCCTTTTCGTCCGGTTAACCCGCCTCATGTGCCGCAGGATTACAACGGTGTTGGCAGTTACCAGCGCACATTTACTTTACCGGCTAACTGGAAAGATATGAACATTACCCTGCATTTTGGCGGTGTAAGTTCTGGTTTTAAAGTTTGGCTTAACGGCAAGTTTTTAGGTTATGGCGAGGATAGCTTTTTACCTTCGGAATTTAATATTACCCCGTATTTGCAGGCCGGTGAAAATGTAGTTTCGGTCCAGGTAATTCGCTGGAGCGATGGTTATTTTCTGGAAGATCAGGATCAGTGGCGCATGAGCGGCATTCATCGCGAGGTAATGCTGCTGGCCGAGCCCAAATTACGAATAGCTGATTTTCAGTGGCAGGCCAAATTGGATAAGCAGTACAAGGATGCAATATTCAGCATACGCCCAAGGATAGAGAACCTGACAGGGAAAGCCGTTCCCGGTTATAAAATAGAGGCGCGTCTATTTGATAAAAATAACAAAGAGATATTACAGAAGCCGCTGGAACGCAGTGTGGAAAGTATCATCAATGAAATATACCCTCGACTTGATAATGTAAAATTCGGTCTGCTCGAAACCACGTTAAAAAAGCCTGACAAATGGAGCGACGAACAGCCGAATCTCTACACACTCACACTTTCATTAGTAGATAGTCTTGGCCATACCCTCGAAGTGAAAAGCTGCAAAGTGGGTATCCGAAGCATCGAATTTGGCAAGGATGACGGGAAACTGCTCATCAACGGAAAAGTAACTTACCTGTATGGCGTAAACCGGCCAGATCATGACCCGGTTAAAGGCAAGGCATTATCAAGGGAGGATATTTTGAATGATGTGCGTACCATCAAACGCTTTAATTTTAACTGTATCCGCACCAGTCATTATCCTATGGACCCATATTTGTATGACCTGTGCGATCAATACGGCATCCTTGTTATTGATGAGGCAAATCTGGAAACCCATGGTCTTGGCTCTAAATTGAGTAATGATCCGATGTGGACGGGCGCTTATCTGGACAGAGCAACCCGGATGGTGATGCGTGATAAAAATCATCCAAGCATTATTATCTGGAGCTTGGGTAATGAGGCTGGTCGTGGCCCCAACCATGCTGCCATGGCCGGGTGGATTCATGATTTTGACATCACCCGCCCGGTTCATTACGAACCGGCACAAGGAACTCCGCAAGCCGAAGGTTATATTGACCCAACAAACGCACTTTATCCCAAAACGAATGATCACTCACACCGCTTACAAAATCCAATTGATCAGCCTTATGTAGATATTGTGAGTCGTATGTACCCCGGTCTTTATACAGCGCCATTATTGGCCAATCAGCAAAATGGCGATAACCGGCCTATATTTTTTGTGGAATACTCGCACGCTATGGGCAACTCCAACGGTAACCTGAAAGAGTTTTGGGATCAGTGGCGCTCAACCAAACGCATCATCGGCGGGGCTATATGGGAGTTTAAAGATCAGGGTTTATTGAAGCATGATTCAACAGGTACTCCATATTATGCTTACGGTGGTGATTATGGTGAACGTTACTTTGATAATTTTACTATCAAGGGTATTGTAGCGTCAGACGGCAGACCTAAACCTGCAATTTATGAATGTAAACACGTTTTTCAACCGGCTGTTTGTGAGCTGACAGATGCTACTAAAGCCCTCATCCACATTAAAAACTGGCATAGTACCGTCAATCTGAATGAATATGATGTATACCTGCAAGTTAGGGAAGACGGTAGTGTGATTCAAAAGAAAGCATTGCCCCGTATTAACCTTGCTGCTGGTCATGACACAGTAATCAGCCTGAAACCATATTTGCCGGTTTTTAAAACAGGCCATGAATATTTGGCCGATATTCACTTTACACTTGCTGAGGATAAATCATGGGCTGCAAAAGGGTATGAAATATCGGCAGATCAGTTTGAATTAACCAAATTGCCCGTTGTTAAGGCTAATACTAAAAATTACCCCGTCATCACGTTTACCGATGATGCTGCAGCATACACCATCGGCGGGAATGATTTTAAGATACAAATTGATAAGTCGACAGGAGCATTAAGTTCATACATCCTAAAAGGGCAGCAACAAGTATTTGCACCCTTACTTCCTCATTTTACCCGCCCGGTAACAGATAATGATCATCGCGGATGGAAGGCTGAAAAAAAGCTAAAACAATGGTTTATAAATGCGCCTAAGCTAACAAACATCAGTTTTGATAAAACACAAAAAGGAACAGTTAAAGTTAACAGCACCTATAAGCTGATTAATGACAGCGCATTGATTAAAATAGCCTATATCATTAATGGCAATGGAGTTATAAAAGTCAATTACGATTTACAGGCTAATAAGAATCTGCCTGATATTCCAAAAGTAGGTATGCAGATGGGTATACTTAGAGCTGATAGTAACATCGCATATTATGGCCGTGGCCCCTATGAAAATTACATTGACAGGCGTACAGGTTCGGTGGCCGGCATTTACCATCAATCCATCCACCAATTTATGGAACCCTATGTAGTACCACAGGAAAATGGTAACCGTACTGATGTACGCTGGATGTTGCTACATCAAAAAAATGAAGGTTTACTGATAGCTGCTGACAGTTTGCTGAGCATGAGCGCATGGCCTTACACCGAAGATAATATTATACACGCTAAACACACCAATAAACTAAAGGACGCAGGTTTTATAACCCTGAATATTGACTTGATACAAATGGGCGTAGGGGGGAATGATAGCTGGAGCGAGGTTGCAGAACCGCTGGAGCAATACCGCATTCGGGCAAAAAATTATAAGTATAGCTTTTACTTGATGCCTTACATAGGTAGTGCTGATAAAGCTGGTGAAACAGCATCCAAAATCAAATTTAAATAGCGTTATGAAAAAGTGCGGATTAATAATGCTGATTTATATATGCTGCCTTGCGTCGATATCATTAGCTCAGGTAAAAAAAGCTCCGGCCCTAAATCAATTAGAGCAGGTGTTTCGGCATCCGCCCGAGGCGGCCAAACCCTGGGTGTTTTGGTACTGGATGCAAGGCGCGGTAACACGTGAGGGTATCACTGCCGATCTGCAGGCCATGAAACAGGCAGGTATAGGCGGCGCTTACCTGATGCCTATAAAAGGTGCGGCCAATCCGCCTTATATTAATCCACCTGTTCAACAATTAAGTCCGGAGTGGTGGGGAATGGTAAAATACACCATGCAGGAGGCTGATCGTATTGGTGTAAAACTGGCCATGCATGATAGTGATGGTTTTGCGTTGGCTGGTGGTCCATGGATAACGCCTGAACTATCCATGCAAAAAGTGGTGTGGTCAAAAAAGCTCATTGAGGGCGGCAAAAGTTACCAGGATACTTTACCAACTCCGGCTCATTACAGAAACTATTATCAGGATATTCAAATACTCGCTTATCCTACCTTGCCAGGTGAAGGTATAAGTAGTTATGACTCACACCCGAAGATAACAACTAATTTAATCGGTACTGATGTGCAATATCTTGGCGAACGAGGTAATAAAAAAAGCTTTGCCAGCAGTGAACCTTGCTGGCTGCAATTGGAATTTGAAAAGCCGTTTACCTGTCGCTCGCTGATTATCCATACTACGGCAAGTAATTATCAGTCAGAAAGATTATTGGTAGAGGTAAGTGATGATGGAAAGAGCTTCAAATCGTTAGGCAGGCTGCAAGCCCCGCGACATGGATGGCAGGATGGTGATGCTGAAATTACTAATAGCCTTGAGCTAACTAAAGCGAAATATTTCCGGTTTATTTATGATAAAACCGGTTCAGAACCTGGTGCTGAAGATCTGGATTTTGCAAAGTGGAAACCGTCTTTGAAGCTGTCAGGCATAGAGCTTTCTTCGGAGCCACGCATCCATCAATATGAAAGTAAAACCGGCGAAGTTTGGCGGGTAAGCAAACGCACAAGTACCGCTCAAGTCCCGGATGAATTATGTATCCCCAAAAACAAGATCGTTAATTTAACAGATAAGCTCAACGCCCATGGTAAATTGCACTGGGATGTGCCACCCGGTCAGTGGACTATCCTGCGCATAGGGCATACTTCAACAGGACATACTAATGCTACTGGTGGAGCGGGGAGCGGTTTGGAGTGCGATAAATTTAATCCCGAAGCCGCCAGGATACAGTTTGATCATTGGTTTGGAGAGGCGGTGAAACAGGCCGGCCCGGAATTGGCAAAACGAGTGTTAAAGATTTTTCATATAGATAGTTGGGAGTGCGGCAGTCAGAATTGGTCGCCAGTATTTGTGGGGGAATTTAAAAAACGAAGAGGGTATGATCTGCTGCCTTATCTTGCGGTGATAACAGGCGTGCCTGTACAAAGTGCCGAAGCATCAGAAAAAGTATTAAGCGATGTGAGGCAAACCATTGCCGAACTATTGGTTCACAACTTTTATGGCACCATGGCTAAACTGGCCCATGCGCAGGGTTGTACATTTACTGCAGAAAGCGTTGCCCCAACCATGATGAGCGATGGAATGCTTCATTATCAGCAAGCTGATATACCCATGGGCGAGTTCTGGTTTCGCAGCCCCACACATGATAAACCCAATGATATGCTGGATGCTATTTCGGGCGGCCACATCTATGGGAAAAATATTATTCAGGCGGAGGCATTTACCGAACTGCGTTTGCTATGGGATGAGCATCCTGCTATGCTTAAAATCATGGCCGACCGCAATTTCGCCCTCGGTATTAATCGTTATGTTTTCCATGTGAATGTGCATAACCCATGGCTCAATCGTAAACCCGGCATGACGCTGGATGGTATTGGCATGTATTTTCAGCGCGACCAAACCTGGTGGAAACCCGGTAAATCCTGGTTTGATTATATACAACGTTGCCAGGCTTTGCTACAGCAAGGAGCTCCGGTTGCTGATATAGCTGTTTTTACTGGTGAAGAAACTCCAAGAAGAGCAATACTACCTGATAGATTAGTAAGTACATTACCCGGCTTATTTGGCGCGGAAAAGTTGAAGTTAGAAGCCGAAAGGCTTGCCAATAAAGGCGAACCAGTGGTAAGCAGCATTAGCGACGCCAGTCATTCCGCCAACATGGCCCTGCCTGAAGATTGGATTGACCCGCTGCGTGGCTATACGTATGATTCATTCAATAAAGATGCGCTGTTGCGTTTGGCAACAGTGAAAAATGGGAGGATCATCTTGCCGGGTGGTGCGAGCTATGCTATACTGGTGATCCCCGGTGTGCATTCAATGGCCCCGGATTCTGGCTTAATGTCGCCCGAAGTTGTAAAGCGTTTACAGCAATTGGTTAATGATGGTGCTACTATCCTGATCAATAACCGCCCTATGAAGGCAATAGGTATTGCTAACGACGCAGATGTGGAAAAAGGGGGCGGGCAACTTTATGCAACTAATCATCAAAAGGGCAGGCTCATTATTGGCCCATATCAAAAAGACACCTTTGATGAATTAGGAATCACGCGGGATGTGACAGCCCGGGAAAACGGAGCAGTGGCACAGGGTGTTGCCTGGGCACATCGCCATTCATCAAATTTTGAGTTGTATTTTATATCTAATCAGCAGGATAAGGAACGTTCTTTAACGCTGTCATTAAGAAAAAGCGGTTACGTACCCGAGCTTTGGGATGCGCTTACCGGGCAAATGCATACTGCCGAAAATTGGCAGATGATTGCCGGACGCACCGAATTGCAGGTAACGTTACCTCCTAATGGTTCTGTATTTATTGTTTTGCAGAAAGCAACGGCTGCAATTACTTCAAAAAATAACAAATCATCAACAGCTGTTGAAGTGCAGCAAATAGCAGGTGTGTGGAAAGTTCAATTTGATTTGAACGCTGGAGGTCCAAAAGGGCCTATTAGTTTTAATCAACTAGATGATTGGTCTACGCGGCCTGAATCAGGCATCAAATACTATTCCGGTACGGCTGTTTACAATCAATTATTTAGTTGGAATAGTAGTATAAAAGATCAGGTTTGGTTAGATCTTGGTGGGGTAGAGAATCTGGCGCAGGTATACGTTAATGGGGTTGACTGTGGTGTTGCCTGGACTTACCCATATAAGCTCAATATTACCAAAGCACTCAAAAAAGGGAGCAATCAGTTAAAAATAGAAGTAACCAATACCTGGGCCAACCGCCTCGTGGGCGATCATGCCCTGCCCGAAAAAGAACGTATCACCTGGACCAACGCTCCATACCGATTGGAAGGCAAACAACTGTTACCAGCGGGTTTATTAGGGCCGGTTAAATTGATAAAGCTTAAACAGCAATAAACTTGAAAAAGATGAAGTGGAACAAAATGATCAGGCTATTTGCCATTTGTTTAATATTAAGAATTGGTTGTGTAAATGCTCAGCAAAAGGCATTAGTGAACACTGATAAAAGCAAGTATGCCAAATTAAGCAGCATAGATATGGGCAACGTGACCTGGACAAACGGTTTTTGGGCTGATAGATTTAAGGTTTGCCGTGATACAATGATCCCGAATTTGTGGCGCATATATACCGATCCAAAGATAAGCCACGCCTACCGCAATTTTGAAATAGCTGCCGGGTTGGATACAGGCTCGCATGAAGGTCCACCTTTTCATGACGGTGATTTTTATAAGCTTTTTGAGGCAGTGGCAAGCATGTATGCTTCCACACATGACCCAAAACTGGATGCATTGATGGATAAAACTATAGCGGTAATTGCCAAAGCCCAGCGTGCTGATGGTTACATCCACACACCAACCATTATTGAGGAGCGCAAAAGCTCAGGGAAGGAAAAAGCTTTTAATGATCGCCTTAATTTCGAGACTTATAATCTTGGGCATTTGATGACAGCTGCCTGTGTGCACTATCGGGCAACAGGTAAAACCAGCATGCTGAAATTGGCCATTAAGGCTACAGACTACTTATACAATTTTTATAAAACAGCATCACCAGAGTTAGCACGAAATGCTATTTGTCCGTCACATTACATGGGCGTGGTGGAAATGTACCGTACCACTCATGATTCTAAATATTTGGAACTGGCTAAAAATCTCATCAACATTCGGGGGTTGATGGAAAACGGCACAGATGATAATCAGGATCGCATTCCATTCAGGCAGCAAACTCAGGCTATGGGGCATGCAGTGCGGGCCAATTATTTGTTTGCCGGCGCTGCTGACGTATATGCTGAAACGGGGGATACTACCCTTATACATACACTCAACCTGATGTGGAATGATGTAGTGAACCGGAAAATGTATATAACAGGTGGTTGTGGAGCACTTTATGACGGCGTTTCGCCCGATGGAATATCTTACAATCCGAATGATGTTCAGAAGGTACATCAAGCTTACGGGCGTGATTATCAGCTACCCAATTTTACTGCCCATAATGAAACCTGTGCCAACATAGGTAATGTACTTTGGAACTGGCGTATGCTGCAGGTTACCGGAGATGCCAAATATGCCGATGTAATGGAACTGGCTTTGTATAACAGCGTACTTTCGGGTATCAGCTTAAGTGGCAGGGATTTTCTATATACCAATCCGCTGAGTTATTCGGATGAATTACCTTTTAGCCAGCGATGGTCAAAGGATAGGGTAGGATATATCAAACTATCCAACTGCTGTCCGCCAAATGTGGTGCGTACTATTTCGGAAGTGAGCGATTATGCCTATAGTGTGTCTGATAAAGGCTTGTGGTTTAATTTGTATGGCGGGAATACCTTATCAGCTAAACTTAAAGATGGGACACCAGTTAAACTTACCCAAACCACCAATTACCCCTGGGATGGTAAAGTGAGTATCCGTTTAGATGAAGTGCCGGAGAATAAGGCCTTCAGCTTGTTTTTGAGGATGCCGGGATGGTGCAAAGGCGCAAGTATTAAACTGGCTGGGCAATCGGTTCCGCAATTAAATACTACACCAGGAGCTTATACAGAAATAACAGCTGTTTGGCAGAAAGGAATGACCATTGAGCTCAACCTGCCTATGCCGGTTACCATGATGGAGGCCAATCCTTTGGTAGAAGAAACGCGTAATCAGGTAGCGGTAAAACGCGGCCCTGTAGTATATTGTTTAGAATCGGCTGATCTGGTGAAAGGGCAAAAGGTGTTTGATATCGCTTTATCGGCCCAAAACGAACTGAAGCCCGAGATGATCATGATAGACAACAGCCCTATCATGAGCCTTACCGGTAAAGCGGATGTACGGGATGAAAGCAAATGGGAAAATCGACTTTATCAACCTGTAGTATCGTCCCAAAAAAACGCCACTAACATACGTCTGGTACCTTATTATGCCTGGGGTAACCGAGGGCACGTTGATATGGAAACCTGGATACCATTAGATAGATAAAATTTTATAATTTCGTGAAATCTAAACCATTATTGACATGTTAATTGAAGATTTTCTCGAAAAGATTGAAGGTGACAGTAGAAAACAATACTTCTCTTTTGAAACATTTATATTAAATATTTTAAAAGTTCACATAGAAGGACAAAATAAGAAGTTTTTAATTGTCAATAATATCAATGGGATTGGTGATGCAATAGCTGAAGATGGTTTCGATTCCTTTGAAGGAAACACGGTTGTAGAGATAAAATATAGGTTGGATAGACTTCCGTCTATGTTAATAATTGATCAATTAATTCGCCAACTTAATAGATCTGAAAATAGTAGTAAAATAAAAAACATTCTAATAATAAATACTCATCAGATTTCTCCTATAAATAAAACTCGTATTGAAGAAAAAATAACATTTACGTTTCCTAATGTTAAGATTTTTATTTGGGGTCCAGAAAATATTAATAAAATTCTTAATAAACATAAAAAACAAGCTGAAAGTATCGCTGATAATTTATTTTCATTAAGATTAGAAAATGCTGTAAATAAGGATATTGGTGATTGGCAAAAAGATCGTGATGGGAAAATAGAACTATTGAAGGAGGTTTATGATCGAGCTCAGTTTTCAATATTTTTAGGTGCAGGTGTTTCCAGTAGTGCAGGAATGCCTGATTGGAACACCTTATTAAATTCATTGTTCGTTTCCTACCTTACAAAAGAGTTTAATGAACAAACGAACATTTTAGACTTAGATATAAAGGAAATAGTTGAAAGACTTAATGAAATTGATGAGCCTTCCGCACTCATGGCTGCAAGATATTTGAGAAAAGGACTTTCAAAAGAAGTTACAGAAATCAAAGAATTCAAGAAAACAATTACAGATAACCTTTATAAATTGAGAGACCCCCAAAAAAATATTAATTCAGATTTGATAAAGGCGATTGCAAGTCTTAGTATGCCCAAGCGAACTGGTGCAAAGATTAGGTCTGTAATAACTTATAATTTTGATGATCTTTTGGAAAGAGAGTTAGAAAGTAAATCAATTCAATATCATAGTATTTACACCGATAATGAATCTTATCATCCGGATGAATTACCGATATATCATGTTCATGGATTTTTACCTGAGAACTCTAATAATTATGAAAGGTTGGAAAAAAGTACATTGGTTTTTTCTGAAGAGGGATATCATCAGATTTATACCGATGCTTATCATTGGTCTAACTTAGTTCAATTGGCAAGCTTTCGGGAGAATGGCTGCTTGATGATTGGGCTATCTATGACCGATCCAAATTTGAGAAGGTTATTAGACATAGCAGCAAGAAATAGTGAAATACCAAAGCATTTTGCTTTAATGAGGAGAATGACACTTGATACGTTTGCATATTCTAAATCTGATGATGGATCGAGTAATCAAATAATAAATAATTTAAAAGGTGCAGAGCAATTTCTTGATCGACATCATAAACTTAATGAAGAAATAATGAGGGAGTTAGGGGTTACTATTATATGGTTTAATAAATTTGAAGATATTCCTGTATTATTAAATAAACTAAGCAGCCTTTAATCAATGAAAGGGTAGGTGTTTTATACGTATTCTACTAAGCTAAATTAACTATTAAATTATCTATCGCTTATTTTTAAAGCATCATTATAACGTCCTCGCTTCGTTCTGCTGGTAGTACTTTTAAATCTTCAACCTTTCCATTTTTCAACGTAGCTTCAATAGTGGTATGGTAAGGCGCATAAAGTTTAAAATGTACATCCCAGGCTTTTGGCCAGGCTGGGAATAGGTATATCTTTTTGTCGTCAACCTGGAGTAGCATTTCCTGCAGGCCTATCATTCCCGAACCACCCCAATTATGATCGGGCGTCCAGTCGAACCCCGGTCCCCAGAACGCGGGGAAGCGTTTGTCAGCGTTTTTAAGTTTAAATGAGGTGAGTTCTGCGGCATCTTTGGTTAGGCCCAATCGCGCAGCGAAAATATTGTCTTGTTTCCAGCCTATGCCACTTCTGAATTTGATGGCAAGGGTATCCAGTTTCCAGCTGTTTAGGGCAATATCCAATCGTGGTTTGCCAACGCCGTAAATACTCCAGGGAAATACCGGGTAAAATTGTGGGCTTTCCACATTGTTAACACGTTCCCATGATTTTGCGGGAGTAAATACCTGTTTCCCGTTTATCTCAGCAAAAGTAATAGGAGGTATCCGTTTCAGTAATCCCTTTAACTTTAATCGTTCATCTTTATTCAAATAGTTATCGGGTAATTCCAGCATGTGCTTGGTAATGGTTTGAAGGGCAGCAATGGTAGAGTTAGAATTGTAGGCCATTTTAAAAGTTTCAGCACCTGAGCCCGGGTATAAAATTAAATGACCATTACCATCAAGTGCTTTACTGCTTCGCTGACGTGATAGGTATTGATAGTGCTCGTCAAAAAAAGTTAAGCAGCTTTTTATGAGTGGAATATATGGGTGAATATCTTTACCGGCATAGCGTTCAGTTTCTAATATCATTAGGCAAAACTCAAAAACGGTATCCCAGGTATATTCAAGCCAGGCGTTATATTCAACACCTTTGTCAAAACTGGCCGGACGTTTCCAGGTGTATTCGGCACTGTTTGGTAAGCCAAAGTTTTCAAGCTGTTCGGTAAAGCAAGCGCCCTCGTGCCCCCAGTAAACCTGGCTGCGTAGCTCGGCGTTATGTAAGGTTCGAAGGTAAAAATCAAACTGCGGTTTCATCAGGTCAAAATCGCCGCTTTTAAGCATTGGAAAATATACCAGCCGCTGATTTTGAGCTGTCATTAAACCACCGCCCCAATTCCGGAAATCGGGTGTGTAAGGCATTTTCGCATTTACAAAAACGGGATCATAGGTAAACAGTCCGCCATTAAATTTGGTAGGATATTCTCCATAAGCATTACAGCCAAGCATGTACCGGAATAATTGGTAATTTTTACTAGTTTGCCATGCAAGGGTATCCGCATTTGGCGTGGCTGGGTTTATATAAATGAAACTTTTCTCCCAGTATTTTTTCCACCAATCGGCTGTTTTTTGCCAGACTGTTTTTTGGTTAACTTTATGATCCTCTATTGTTTTATTTAGCCCATTATGCCATTGGGCAACGGTGGGTGACTGAGCGGTATTAAGGTATATTTCTATATCCTGGCTGCGGGTAGGCTTGGCGCTTTGTAATCTCCACCCCTCAAAATCGGTATTTTGGTATTTTCCTGTGTATGTGCATGCCGGTTTTAGATTCTTGCCTTGCAGCAATCCGCCAAATGTGAGGTTTTTGAGCGGATTAAATAATTGGCCTTTCACCTGCTCCATGCCTTGTTGTTTTACCGTAGCATCAAATATGGTTGAATCTGAATTATGATGATAAAATAAAACGGCATTATTCTGAAATGTTATGCTATCCTTACGGGTTGTAACAGGCCCTTGCGGTGCAAATTTCCAGGAACCCTGGTTGTTTTCTGTACCTTTTACCACTCTGTCAATGTACCGCCAACTTTCAAAAGCAGCTTCTGTTTTTAGTGCCACGTTGCCTTTGATGTTCAGGTGAATTACAGGACGGAACACATCAACCCAAAGCTTGATTTGTGTTTCGACCTTGCCGTTTTTTCCTGCGATAAGCACTGACCCGTTTTGAAGGTTTAGCCATTGTTTAAAATTATTGCCATCAAAGGGATTGGGAGAGAGCTTTACCCTTACGCGGCCCAGTTTAAGCATGGCATTATTTTCGTCAAAAGTGCCGTTGCGCGCTATATAAAAAAGCAATTCGCCATGTTCTACCCAAACATTTAGGCCAATGTCGCCGCCTCCGCAGGGCATAGATTCGCTTGAATTTTGACTTTGGCTTGTCCAGGTAACGTTATACTTTTCTATATCGGTTTGCCCCATGGCACCGGTACCGCAAAATAACAACAGCAGGAGCAGCGCTTTTTTCATATTACCAATCGTCGGTTCTGAAGGAGGAGGCGGGAAGGCCATTAGTGCCAAACAGATCGCCCACTATAAAATCTTTAAAAGCGTAACGTACGGCAACAGGCTCTTTTACTATGGACGATGATACAATAACTACGCTGCCAGATATGGTAGCCTGCGCCGGATAAAACATTTTATCCTTGCCAGCAATCTCAAACTCATCCAAAGGTTTGTTCCAGGAGGTAAGGCCGTTTTCGGCATGGTCAAAACGGATGGTGGCCCGGTTACCCTCAATGGTAATACTTTTATAAAGCGGACTCGCGTAATCAAAACCTTTAATGCCATAAGTTTGAGCGAGGGCAAGGTAAGCCAACCGGGTACCCACTTGTTCTTTACGCGGTGGGTGAATAGTAGCTTGCTCGCCTACATCAAGCAAAACAGCCATGCCACTATTGGGGATTACGCTTACCGATTTACGTTGAGCATCGCGCAAGTAAGCTGAATTATATTTTTTGCCTGCATTATAAGGAGGCAGCTGCGCATAATCATAAGGTGCTATTTGTACGTAGTAGAATGGAAAATTGCCCTGGCCCCAAAGCTGGCGCCAGCGATTTATCATGGCCGGGAAAAGTTTTTCGTATTGATCAGGGTGCTCATAATTTGATTCGCCCTGGTAATATATGCAGCCTTTAATGGCGTAACCAATAACAGGGTTAAGCATGCCGTTAAAAAGGGTGGTAGGGGTGCGGGATACCTCTTTAATAGAATCGGTTTTAGCTGGAATTTTTATTTCAGGGAAATCTTTTAAACCTTCCGGGTCCATCCAGGCCTCAGCGCTTGATCCCCCATAACAATCACTGATAAGGCCAATAGGTACGTTGTGCAGCATCTCATTCAGTAATCTGCCAAAATAATAGCCTGTGGCACTAAAATTAGCCACAAACTCTGGCGATGCCACATGCCATTGTGAGGGTTTGCTGTTTTCCTGTACTTCAGTTACCGATGAATGCGGAACGTTATAAATATGGATATTATCATTGGCCGATTTCACGATGGCATCAACCGAGCCGGTAATGGGTTGACTTTTATAACCTTTCATGGGTATTTCCATGTTTGATTGTCCGCCACATAGCCAAACTTCGCCTATTAATACGTTATTGAGTTTAATAACGGAGTCGCCTTTTATAGCTATGTTGTAGGGCCCGCCGTAAACCGGTGTCGCTACTTTTACCAGCCATTTGCCATTACTGTTTGCTTTTACCTGATAGTTTTTTTTATTCCAGGAAGTAGTTATTGTGATGTTTTTGCCGGCTTTTGCCCAACCCCATATTGGTGCCTGACTTTTTTGTTGCAGTACCATGTTACTGGTAAATACAGATGCTAATTTTTGTGCTTTAGCAGTGAAGTTGAAAAGAAAGCTGAAGATCAGTAATGGCAATAATTTAGTTCTCATTCGTATTATTTATTCAGTTTGTGGGCACGTTTGGCCTCGAGCCATCCGCTAAACAGTAAATTTTTATTAAGTATTGGTTTTGGGAAAAACAAGCTGGCTCCGTAACCCACTACAATAACTACCAGATGACTGTAAACACCCAACATGTATTTATGTTGATTGAAATTGTATTTACCTAAATCAACGAGGATGTGTTTATCACTATCCAGTCCAATTTTGGTAGACGTTAAAAAAGCGTATGCTGTGAATATGATACAAGCTGTAATGCCAATATTAAGTCCCTGCCAGTTGGCACGGCTGCTGAACAAGCCTAATAAGAAAATGCCCGCAATACCGCCGGAAAATATGGCGTATAGCGTAAATACTATACCTAAAGCACCTTCATTGCCAACAAGCAGGTAAAGCGTTGCTATCAAAATAGCACCAATTCCAGCTAATACAACTATCCATCTGCCAGCTTTTAAATATTCTTCATCTGTTTTGTGAGGACGGAATTTTTTATAATAATCCTCAATACCAATAGCTGATAGACAGTTGAGATCGGCTCCAAGACTGGATATGGCTGCCGATATTAGCGCTGCCAGTATCAAACCCACCACACCGGTTGGGAGCCTGCTCATAATAAAGTAAGGAAAAACGGCATCGGCCTTAATACCTGACGGTAAGGGGTTTTGCTGATAAAATGCAAACAAGGCTGTTCCGATAAACATAAAAAGCGCCCACAGCGGAACGGTTAACGCTACCCCCAATATAGACGCTCTGATGGCTGCTTTATCTGTTTTGGCAGTCAGGTAACGCTGAACCATGGTTTGGTCGGTGCCATATTTTTGTATGGCATAAAACACGCCATTAATAGCCATTACTATAAAAGTGAGTTTTTTGAAATCCCAAGTGTAAGGGCCAAAGTTATTTTTATGATTAATACTGGCAATGTGCCAAAGCTCGGGGAAACCTCCTTTTATGGAGTAGATGAGGATAATGAATGATACTATACCACCGCCAATAAGCAGGAAACCTTGTACCACATCGGCCCAGATCACGGCTTCAATACCACCTATAAGCGTAATTATGATGATTACAAAACCGATGATCCATATAATAGCATAGGTATTTGTATTGGTCATGTTGGCCAGGGCCAGGGCTAACAGGAAAAATACTGTGCCCATTTTTGAAAAATGCGTCAGTACAAAACTAACAGAGCTGTAAAAGCGGGCAAATGTGCCAAAGCGCTTTTCAAAATATTCATAAGTACTTACACCAATTACCTCCCGATAAAGCGGTACAATAAACCACACCATGAGGAGGAGTATAATGGGCACCATAAGGCCCTGTACCAACAATATCCAGTTTGATGAAAAGCCTTCGCCCGGATAAGCCAAAAAGGTTACGCTGCTGATGAGTGTTGCCATAAGCGACATACCTATGGCCCAGGCTGGTATAGAACCTCGGGAAACAAAATATTTTTTGGTAGAGTTTTGTCCCTTTGAAAACCGTAAACCGATAGTTAATGAAACGGCCAGTGCTACTGCTATAATAATATAATCTGCAAGATGCAGGGTTTCATGTTTCATAAATAGTTAATGGTTAGTAGGTTCCCAAACACGAGCTGGCCACTCGTAACTGCCGGGTTTTAAAGTTACATATAATTGGTTATTGTCAGCTATACCCATGCGAATAACGCCGGGACTCATCTGTTGCACTGGGTGCAATTTTGAGATTTTAAGATGCCCTAATATTGCCCAGGCAGTGGCTCCTCCCTCTATTAATAGTTCCTTCAAATATATTTGCCGGATGATGTAGCTTACAATAACTGCCATCTTACGGGCAAGATTTGCCGGTTCAATATGAATCTCCCTGGTGGTGTCAGGGTGTACGGCTATAATAGCACCTTGATGTTCTTTTAGGTTTTGCAAAACCTCATTTGCATAAGATTCATACAAGTGTTGCTTCGGGTCTCGGTCCCTAATAATCCATGAGGGGATATAAATGACTGGGATGTTATTCATAAAGCCATCATTTACGTTAATTTTTCCCTGGTAAAAAGTGCTGCCAAATACAAAAAGCCTTGGAGCTAAAAAAGGTGATGGCACTTTTATTGAGACTAATTGCTCGTGGCCTAAATAATTGAGTAACTGATTAAACAAACCCGATGCCCCAGCAATAACGGTATTATCATCGGCCTGTTTAACCCAATGCTTAAGATCATGTTCTTCAGCCGCTTCGCATATTATTATTCCTTTATCAGATAATTTTTCATTTGGCTTTAATACTGGTAAGGTTTCATCAGCGCAAAGCATATTCCTTACATTGGATGAAGTTACGGGAAATGCAGGATCTATGGAATAATTGCTCAGGTGAACCGGCTGATCATTATAGTAATATATGCCATCTTTTACCTTTTTATTATGTTGCGGGTTTCCGGGAACTATAAGCACCCGGTTTGAACCTGAGGCTTCCAACTGGCTGCTTAATTCCTCCAATATATGCCCCCGTAACACAGAATCAATCTTTTTAAATATAACCTGTGGTTTAAGGGCAATAAGTTTGAGGGTTATTTCATAAATCACAAGTTTCGCATCTGCTGCGGATAGTGAACGGGTATCTGTTGCGATGATCAACAAATCCGTATTAGGAGTATGTTCTACATCGGTGGTAACCTGAGTTTTTAGTCCATACGCTAAGCCAATACCGGCCAGTTCGGCGGCTCCTGTTAAGTCATCTGCAATTACAGCTATCATGCATTTTGCTTTAACCTTGTTTTGCTAAGCCTTACCGCCGATTCAATAGCCAATATCATGGCATCGCTGCTGGCAACGCCTTTTCCTGCTATTTCAAAAGCTGTACCGTGATCAACCGACGTACGGATGATAGGCAGGCCCATAGTTATGTTTACACCTTTTACGCTATCCATCTGTTGTTTTTGTGCATTCCATTTAAAGCCCGTAAGTTTAAATGGAATATGGCCCTGGTCGTGGTACATGGCCACTATACCGCCATAATGCCCGGTCGAAGCTTTTGAAAAAAGTGTGTCGGCGGGTATGGGGCCCTCAACGTCATACCCAGCTTGCAGTGCTTCCTGCACTGCAGGTAATATTTCCAGATCATCCTCAGTGCCAAATAAACCGGAATCGCCTGCGTGCGGATTTAATCCGGCCACGCCAATCTTTAAATTGGTTTCTCCCAGTTGTATCAATCCGTCATGTAACAGCTCAATTACCTGTATTATTCTTTCCTTTTTTACCAGATCGCAAGCCTGCCTTAAAGAAACATGGGTTGATACATGTATCACTTTCATGTTCTCTTCTACCAAAAGCATTGCGTATTTTTTAGTATTGGTAAAGTGGGCGTATATTTCCGTATGACCTGCAAAATGATGCCCTGCTTCGTTAACCGATTTTTTATTGATTGGGCCTGTTACCGTGGCATCAACTTCGTCAGCAAGTGCAAGTTCGATTACTTTTCTTACAGCTTCAAAAGAAGCGTTGCCCGCCATGGCCGAGATTTCTCCAAAATGTAATTGACTCATATCTACATTCCCAAGATCATATACATCAGGTTGACCATAAATGAACTGAGCCTCTTTTATGTTTTTTATAAGATTGATTTTTGCATCTATTCCCAGTTTTTTAATAATATCATTAAAAACGGCGGCATCACCAATAATTACCGGATTGCATATTTTATACAAATGCTTGGTTAATAGCGCTTTTATTGCTATTTCTGGGCCGATGCTTGCCGGATCGCCCATGGTAATTCCTATAATTGGTTTTTTAACTATCATTGGTATATAGGTAAATTAAGATTTTCCCGGGTAATGATATTTTGGAGGCCTTGTTGCAATTCGGCGGCATCGGCAGGCGATACTTGCTGTAACGGTGGCATCATATAAGAATGGCACAGACCCGCACTTTCCATTAATGATTTTAATGCTGCCAATGATCCTCCTAATAAACGTTTATTCTGATAAATGTCACCAAGTATATTAGAGTGTTTTTGTAAAAGCAAGGCCGCTTGTTCATCGTCATTGTCGGCAGCTACCAGCATTTTATAATAAATATCGGGAAACAGATTGCCGGTGCTTGGTACCAGCCCATCACTTCCGGCAAATAAGGCATGTACAGATTGTGCACCCCAGCCCAGGAAATGACTAAAATCGGAGCGTTTAGCCCATAAGTTGAGCGATTGCTTTAAGCGATCGATATTGCGCTCAGAATCTTTTGTGCCTACAATATTATCATGAAAGCTTAACTCATTTAATAAGTTAATTTGTATAGAAGTATGAGTTGTGGCCGGTATGTTATAAATAATGAGAGGCAGCGGACTTTTATTAGCAAGGGTTTCAAAGTATTCTTTTATTTCATCATCGGTCAATGAAAAATATGCGGGCAGATGGGCCACAACAACGTCTACCCCCTCATAGGCACATTGTTTGGCTATAGCCACTGAATCTGCCACGCAATTTGATGATATACCGGCATAAAGCAACTTGTTTGGTTGTTTAAGTTTTGCTGCCAGTTTAATAAAGTCGAGTTTTACATCGCTTGATAAAGATTGTGCCTCGCCGGTTGTACCCAGTATAAATGGCACACCTCCATAGTTGAATATGTTATCAAAAATCCGCTCAACAGCTTCATGATCAAGTGTATGGTTTTCGGTTAGTGGAGTTATTGTAGGTACCACCAAGCCATTATATTTCTTTTTTACTTTCATTTTATTTCAATAAGCTGCTTCGTAAATAGTGATAGCATCGTTTAGATTTATTTGTCGTGGATTATTTTTAAGTAGTCGTGTAATTTTCATAGCATCAGTGGCCATGGCTGGTATAGCAGCCTTGTCAATACCGGCTTCGCTTAGTGTTGCGGGAATACCGCATTGTTTTATCAGTTCGCGTATTTTATCAACTCCTGCATTGGCAGTATCAAAGTCAGTTTTTTCAGTATTGCAGCCCAAAGCACGGGCAACCTGGGCATAACGTTCCGTTGCAGCGGGTATATTAAATTTCATAACATAGGGCAGGAGCAAAGCATTTGATAAACCATGAGCCATATGGAACATACTACCCAGTGGGTATGATAGTGCATGTACTCCCGCTGTATTAACCGGGCCCAGGCAAAAGCCACCTAATAAACTGCCTATGGCAAGTTGAGTGCGGGCATTTTCATCTGCTCCGTTTTTTACAGCCCTAACCAGGTGGTTAGCAATAAGTCTCATCCCTTCAAAAGCATACATGTCAATAAAAGGATGTGCAAATAAGTTGGTATAAGCCTCCAGGCAATGGGTGAGGGCATCAAGCCCGGTGGCGGCCGTAATATCTGCCGGTAAATTGTAAGTTAATTCCGGATCTATGATTACCACGTCGGGAACAAGGTATGGACTTATAATTCCCTTTTTTTGATTGTCATGATCTACCAGTATGGCATTGGGCGATACCTCACTGCCGGTGCCTGCTGTGGTAGGTACACATATTAATTTGATGCTGCGGCCCTTGAGCAAATCAATGCCGGTAATATCGTTTAAAGTTTGATGGTTGTTAAGTTGTGCAGCAATTAGTTTTGCTACATCCAGCACACTGCCACCCCCAATGCCTATCACTACATCTGCAGATGTGCCTGTAAATGAACTGAGCAGATTGTCCAAATCATGAAATGATGGTTCCTGAATAATTGATGTATTTACCCGGACTGTTATTCCATTGCTTTCAAGCTGTTGTATAATCGGGTTAAGCTTTTTTAAAAGTATATTAATGGTAATAATTAACAAATTTGAATAACCTGCTTCAGTTACCTCATCAACCAATTTCAGGATTGAATTTTTTCCGATCATTATCTGAGCCGGAAACCTTACTTTGATGTCTCTGAAAGCACTATCTGTTTGTATCATATATATTTATATGCAATCATTAATGAAATAAAATCCCATTTTATGTTGAAATAATACTGGGTTGGTCAATTGGTTGATATAAACAAAGATGTGCAAAGACATATCTGTTTTTTACTTATGTGTTATCAAGTTATTGTACGATATTATCTAAAGCATCTTTGATCACTTGGTAATATTTGCAACTTTCTCACTGGAATTTTCATTGTAAATACATAATGCTACGATGAATGATCTGAAAGAATGGTGAGCGGAGCCAGACAGCTGGTTATGTTAATTTATTATAGAAAAGGGCGTTTTTTCTGATATTTTAAGTGTTCAAAAAACGATTATATTAATCCATCGGGTTAATTTAAAGTTGAGTAATAAATAGGATCATGTTATTTTCTGCTTTACAAGAGATCAATAATTTAATGTGGCCTTAATTATAAAAAAAATCAAACACTTTTTTTTATGAAAAAATAAGTGTTCTTTTGACAATCAATTATAAATTTTATGAGCAATGACCAATTAGTTATTGGGATCGATTATGGATCAGATTCTGTACGTTCCGTTATTGTTAATGCTTTAAACGGGCAGGAAATCGCCTCGTCTGTATATGAATATCCGCGTTGGCGCGATGGTTTGTTTTGTGAACCGGGTTCAAATCAGTTCAGGCAGCATCCGCAGGATTATATAGATGGGCTTGAGGCTACTATTAAAGATTGTATTACGCAGGCAGGAGGCGAAAAGGTTGCCAAATTAATTAAAGGGGTATCGGTTGATACAACGGGTTCAACCCCTGTAGCGGTTAATGCCAAAGGCACTCCGCTGGCACTAACGCCAGATTTTGAGAATAATCCGAACGCCATGTTTGTGTTGTGGAAGGATCACACAGCTATTAAGGAAGCAGCACAAATTAATGCCCATGCAGCTTTATTTGATGTTAACTATTTGCAATATGTTGGTGGTATCTATTCATCCGAATGGTTTTGGGCCAAGTTGTTGCATGTTTTAAGAGTTGATGAGGCTGTGCGTGGCGCAGCTGCGTCATGGGTAGAACATTGCGATTGGATCCCCTTCCTGCTAACCGGAGGCAATGATATTACCAAAATGAAACGTGGCCGCTGCTCGGCTGGGCATAAAGCGCTTTGGGCCGAAGAATTTGGAGGCTTACCTCCTGATGATTTTTTTGCTTCACTTGATCCTTTATTAAAAGGCTTTACCAATAAACTTTATAAAGAAACTTACACAGCCGATGTTGCAGCTGGTACGCTAAGTGTTGAATGGGCCGAGCGTTTAGGTTTGCATACTGACGTTGTGGTTGGTACCGGAGCCTTTGATGCGCACATGGGGGCTGTTGGCGGGCAAATTGAACCTTATCACTTAAGTAAAGTAATGGGCACCTCAACCTGCGATATTTTGGTAGCACCGGCAGCTGGTATGCAGGATAAGCTGGTTCGCGGTATTTGCGGGCAGGTAAATGGTTCAGTCATTCCGGGAATGGTAGGTTTAGAAGCAGGTCAGTCGGCATTTGGCGATACCTATGCCTGGTTTAAAAATATTGTTTCATGGCCGGTAAATAATCTGCTATCACAATCAAAAATAATTGATGCTGCAACGGCGAAGGCGTTGAAGACCGAAATGGCTGAATTGATTATTCCTGAGTTAAGCAGGCAGGCTGCGTTGATTCCTGTTAATGAGGCTAACGAGCTGGCTGTTGATTGGTTTAATGGCCGCCGTACACCCGATGCCAATCAGGAACTAAAGGGAGCCATAACGGGGCTTAGTTTAGGCAGTGATGCCCCACGGGTTTTTAGAGCCCTGGCCGAGGCAACCTGTTTTGGAGCCAAAAGTATTGTTGACCGTTTTATCAGTGAAGGCATACCTGTAAAGGGTATTATCGGAATAGGAGGCGTGGCCAAAAAATCGCCTTTTGTGATGCAAATGATGGCCGATGTATTAGGGATGCCTATCCGTATTCATCAGTTTAAACATACCTGTGCTTTGGGTGCTGCTATGTTTGCCGCTGTGGTGGCGGGTATTTATCCAACGGTTGAAGATGCTATGACTGCCATGGGCCGCGGCTTTGATGAAGAATATCATCCTGATGTTAATCTTAAAGATGTTTACGAAAAACGTTACCAACAGTATAAAAATCTGGGCGAGTTTATAGCAGCACAGGTAGCAAAAACTACAACAACAGAACTCCAAAACGCATAACAAAATGAGTAAGTATCAACATATCAAACAAACTGCTTACGATGCCAATATGCAGTTGCCTAAATTGGGTCTTGTATTGTTTACCTTTGGTAACGTGAGCGCTGCCGACAGGGAGCTGGGTGTTTTTGCTATTAAACCCAGCGGCGTGCCTTATGATGAGCTATCACCAGAAAAAATGGTAATTGTTGACTTTGATGGCAATACTATTGAAGGTGACTTACGTCCATCATCAGATACATTAACGCATGCGGTATTATATAAAAACTGGGAGCATATAAACGGCATTGTACATACACACTCCATGTATGCAACAGCCTGGGCCCAATCTCTTCGGTGTATCCCGATTTTTGGTACTACTCATGCCGATCATTTAACAGCCGATATTCCATGTGCTGATCCAATGGATGATAAACTGATAGCAGGCGATTATGAATTCCAGACTGGTTTCCAGATCATGAATTGCTTTAAGGATAAGGGGATTGACTATAGGGAGGTAGAAATGGTATTGGTAGGCAATCACGCTCCTTTTACCTGGGGAAAAACAGCCGAAAAAGCTGTTTACAATAGTGCAGTTTTAGAAGCTGTTGCCCAAATGGCTTGCCTTACCGAACAAATCAATAATAATGCCCCCCGTTTAAAAGATTCTCTTATTAAAAAGCATTATGAACGTAAACACGGCCCCGATTCTTACTATGGACAATAGGCCGTGCTGTTATAATTTGAAGGTATAAAATCAATAATACGTTAATTCAATAAATCAATAATTATTACATTTCATGATAGATTTAAAAACATTTGAAGTTTGGTTCATAACAGGCAGTCAGGATCTATACGGCGACGAAACATTAAAAAAGGTAGCTGAACACTCACAGCAAATTGCATTAGGTTTAAGTGGTGCCTCACAGATTCCGGTACGCGTAGTTTACAAACCTGTTGTTAAAAGTACCGACGAAATTTATACTACACTGCAGCAGGCCAATGTTGCCGAAAACTGTATAGGCATTATCACCTGGATGCATACTTTTTCACCTGCTAAAATGTGGATCAGAGGGTTAAATATCCTGAAAAAACCAATGCTGCATTTGCACACTCAATTTAATCGTGATATACCCTGGAGTTCTATCGATATGGATTTCATGAACCTTAATCAAAGTGCCCATGGCGATAGGGAGTTTGGTTTTATGGTTTCACGCATGCGCATTAACCGTAAAGTAGTGGTTGGTCACTGGCAGGATCCTGAGGTGTTAAATCAGATAGAGACCTGGACCCGCGCTGCTGCTGGTTGGTACGATTGGCAGGGCGCAAGGTTTGCCCGTTTTGGTGATAATATGCGCTTTGTTGCCGTTACTGATGGCGACAAGGTAGAAGCGGAATTGAAATTTGGCTTCTCGGTAAATACTTATGGTATTGGCGATCTGGTGGCCGTGATCAATTCTGTAAGTAATGCCGATGTTAATGCGTTGGTTGATGAATATGAGGCCAGCTATACCATGGCTGCCGACCTTAAAAGGGGCGGTGTAAAGCATTCATCAGTTTACGAAGCGGCCAAAATTGAGTTGGGAATGCGCAAGTTTTTGAAGGATGGTGGCTTTAAAGGTTTTTCAGACACGTTTGAAGATCTGCATGGCATGGCTCAGCTTCCGGGGATTGCTTCGCAGAGATTAATGGCCGATGGCTACGGTTTTGCCGGGGAAGGCGACTGGAAAACGGCTGCATTGGTACGTGCATTTAAAGTAATGGGTGCAGGCTTAAAGGGTGGAAATGCCTTTATGGAAGATTACACTTATCATTTTGATCCCAATAACGCGTTAGTGCTGGGCTCTCATATGCTGGAAGTAGACGCTTCGCTGGCCAATGGTAAAGCATCTCTCGAAGTTCACCCGCTTGGTATTGGCGGTAAGGCTGATCCTGCACGATTGGTGTTTAATGTGGCCGGTGGTACGGCACTTAACGGGGCTATTGTTGATATGGGTAACCGTTTCAGGCTGATTATTAATGAAGTTGAGGCTGTTGAACCAGTAAATGATCTTCCAAAACTACCGGTAGCCAGAGTGTTATGGAAACCTTACCCGGATATGAAAACCGGTTGTGCCGCATGGATATATGCAGGCGGGGCGCATCATACAGCCTATAGCCAAAATCTTACAGCCGAACACATACAGGATTTTGCTGATATGGCCGGTATAGAGTTTTTACGAATTGGGAAAGATACCCGGATTGATCAGTTCCGCAACGAGATCAGGTGGAATGATGCAGCTTATAAATAAGCATAATTAAAAATTTAGGTACTGATAACTGGTAGGCATGTGAAAAATATAGCCAGGCTAAGCATTAAGTTGCAAGCCTGGCTATTTGCTTTTAATCAACAGGCGAGTTTAAATAAGCTGCCAATGCATTTATACGTGCTGCAACTACCGAGATTTGAGCTTGAGCCTCCGTCCAGTTGCGTTGCTCAATAGCTTCGCGTATACCGGGAAGTGTTTTTACTCCATAGCCGGTATAAAAGCCGGGTGCATAAATGGTATGCTTATACCAGCCACGGCGCGGTAACCCATCTGCCGATAATAGTTGCTGTTCTGCTTGATAAAATAGTTTGTTTAATTTATCATGATTGCCGCTTTTAAGCATATCCGCAGCTTGGGAGGTAGCCAACTTATCAGCACTTTTCTTTAACGAATCGAGCGCACTGGTTAATGGCTTAAAATCAATTTCTGGCACATCTGTTTTAGCTGCAGGAGCAATATATTTTTTTGTTGGATCTGCTGCTAAGGCATATAGGTTGGCCTTAATTAACTGATTTTCTACTGTGGTGTTTTCACGGGTGGTTTTTACCAATTCAACAAGTTCGGTAGCATATCTGCCAATAGTTGCCTGTAGTGTACGGAAATCAAAAGGAAGTATTTCGGCATCAGCCATTCGTAAAACAGCATGCCCGGCGGTTTGTGATAAGGCCACACCATATTTGAAATCAGGGTCTTTAAAACGTTTGTAATCATCAAAAGAATCATAAATAGAATGATATTCTCCGCCTGCATCTTCACCTCCAAAACCAAAATCGAGCGTAGGTATACCTAAGTGCTGCAGAAATGATGAAAAGTCAGATCCCGAGCCTAATGCCTCCAGGCGTTCGCCCTTGCGTTCTATTATTTCCTTTTTATCTTTTGTAGTTTTAGCATTCACCAGTAAAGATGCCCGCTTACGGTCAAAAACACTCACATTGGTTTGCGGATCAATTACACCACGGGTAATTTCGTCAATAAAACCTTCCAAAGCCTGCGAACCACCTGCGCCTAAAAAGCCGCGACCATTACCGTCAGAATTGATATAAACAACTGCTTTTTGCTGTAGTTCTTTATCATGATTTTCAGCAAATTCTGTTGATCCTAATAAACCGGGCTCTTCGCCATCCCATGAACAATATACAATTGACCGTTTCGGTTTCCAACCGGTTTTAAGTAACTGGCCCAAAGCTTTCGCTTCCTCCAGCATAGCTGCCTGACCACTTAGTGGATCGCCTGCTCCATTTACCCAGGCATCGTGGTGGTTACCTCTCATTATCCATTCATCCGGATAGGTTGAACCTTTGATTTTTGCTATTACATCGTAAGCTGTTACCATATCCCAATTAAAGGCCAGCTTAAGGTGTACCATCGCTTTGCCGGGCCCCGTATGATAGGTAATAGGCAATGAGCCGGCCCAGCCTTTAGGAACCACAGGACCGCTTAATGCAGCTAATAAAGGTTTAGCATCATGGTAGCTGATTGGTAATACAGGTATCTTTAATATGGTTGGAGCATCATTTCTATCCAAACGCTTGGCATTTTTTGTAGCACCCTCGCCCGGAGTAAGTGGATCGCCCGGATATATTACCATATCCATTACCGAACCACGCTGTACTCCATATTCGCTCTTGAAAGCTCCTTGTGGATATACATCGCCGGCGGTGTATCCGTCATCGGCTGGGTCCGAATAAATAATGCAGCCAATGGCCCCATGCTCATAGGCAACCTTAGGCTTAATACCCCGCCATGAATGGCCGTATTTGGCTATAACTATCTTACCTTTAACATCAATTCCCATTGTTGTCAACTTTTCATAATCTTCAGGTAAGCCGTAGTTAACAAATACCAGTTCGCCGGTTACATCGCCGTCTGCGCTCCACGCGTTATAGGTTGGTAATTGGTTGGCCTGGCCCGATGTGGCATCTTCTTTTAATGCTGGTTCTTTCAATAAGGCCGTATATTTTGAAGGGCCTGTTAATTCAAGTAAACGTGTTTTTGGGGTAGGGAAGAGCACCTGGTAAGTCTCCAAATAGGCATCGAGCCCGTAGCTTTTATATTTCGCCAGAATTTTTTCGGCAACAGCCTTACTACCGGGTGAACCGATGCTGTGCGGAAAGGCTGATAATTCTTTTAAGGTTTCGCCAATGTGCGGAGCGCTCAATGCTGCATCAAAGGACTGTTCTGTTTTTAAGTGCCCGGTTGCTGCTGCTTCGGTGAAACCACTGAGCATTTTTTGCTGGGCAAAAGTAACTGATGATAGGGCGAGTAAACTTAAGGTAAGGGTTTTCTTCATAATGCTTTAATGTTCTGATGGCCTTTAAGATACTGAAATCATGTAGTGTTTGCTTTTGCGTCACGATATTTTTGCAGAATAAATATTTTAAGAATGAACGGTATACCTCTTATCGGCGGATTACAGCTCATAAATTATATCACCGATTTCATTTTGTGCTATTTTTATACCGAATTTATTATAGGGCAACATGGAAGAAATTCTGAGAAAACAGATTGAGAAAATTGTGGAATTAACAGATGAAGAGTTTCGGTTTGTGTTGACTCATTTTACAGCCAGAACTTTTAGGAAACACCAGTATGTTGTTCAGGCCGGTGATCCCGCTCCTAATGATCATTTTGTGGTTAAGGGGCTTTTAAAATCATTTTATGTTGATGATATTGGCAAAACCCACATCCTGCAGTTTGCTATGGAAGACTGGTGGATATCTGATCCGCAAGCCTATCACAACAGGGTAAATGCAACGCTAAATATAGATTGTTTGGAAGATACCCAAACCCTGTTTATTTCAATTGACAACCGGGAGAAACTTTGTGCTGATCTGAAAAAGATGGAGTACTTTTTTCTAAAAAAAACTACAGCTGGTTATATTGCGCTGCAAAAACGAATCTTATCGCTTATGAGTCAGAAAGCCGATGATCGCTTTGCGCAGTTTTTGCATCTTTACCCAAGCCTTTTACAAAGGGTTCCTAAATCCCTGATTGCCTCATACCTGGGTATTAGCCGGGAAACATTGAGCCGGATGTCGGCCGTTTAGCGTGATATACCGCACATTATTTTTGTGAGTTAAGTCCTTTACTCCCTGCTGTAATTTAGCGACTATTGCTTTGTAAATTTTAATATCAACTTATATGAATAAGATAGCATTAGTTGTTGGAGCAAGCGGTATCATCGGCAGTAATTTGTCTGAAAAACTGATTGCCAAAGGGTGGACAGTTTACGGTTTAGCCCGTAACCCTAACAACGAAATAGAAAACCTGAAACCTGTTTCGGCTGATTTGCTGAGTGCGGATAGTTTAAATACAGCCCTTGCAAATATTTCTCCCACGCACGTCTTTATCACGAGTTGGATGCGTAATGATACAGAGGCGGAAAATATCAGGGTAAACAGTTTAATGGTTCGTAACCTGCTTGATGTATTGTCGCCCAAACATTCGGTTCAGCATGTTGCTTTAGTAACAGGTCTGAAACATTATTTGGGTCCGTTTGAAGCTTATGCTAAGGAAGGTTTTCTGCCGGTAACTCCATTAAGAGAAGAACACCCAAGGCTTGAAATGGAAAACTTTTACTATGCCCAGGAAGATGAAGTGTATGCCGCCGCCGCCCGTGATGGTTTTACCTGGAGTGTACACCGCCCCCATACCGTAATAGGAAAGGCAGTAGGGAACCTGATGAATTTGGGTACAACTCTGGCGGTTTATGCCTCTATTTGTAAGGAAACAGGCCGCCCGTTTCGCTGGCCGGGCTCTGAAGCTCAGTGGAAAGGTCTCTCTGACGTAACAGACGCCAGGGTATTGGCGGAGCACCTTATCTGGGCTTCTACTACCGAGGCTGCCCAAAATGAAGCGTTTAATGTTGTAAATGGAGATGTTTTTAGATGGAGTTGGTTGTGGAATCAATTAGCATCGTGGTTTGACGTTGAGGCTGTGGGCTATGATGGAACCATTCATCCCCTGGAAGAGGAAATTGCAAATGATACCACTTTATGGCAAACAATAGCAGAGAAATATAACTTAAAAGAAACCGATTTGAACCGTCTTGCATCGGCATGGCATACAGATCTGGACTTGGGCCGCCCCATAGAGGTCATGACAGATATGAGCAAAAGCCGCAAGCTTGGATTTAATGTTTTTCAAAAAACAGATGAATCATTTTATGACTTATTTGAACAGCTTAGGGCAGCAAGATTAATTCCCTGATTAGTCATTCAAGAAGTAATGCTATGCCGGGATATTGAAAAACAATATTCCGGCATTTTTTGACTTTTACTGATTACAAATAGAGCAGGTTTTATTTCTTTGTAAATATGGCTTTGGGCAACATAGCATGTACACCCACATTACCATCAACCAGTTGGGTAATATCCATATCAACCGCTACGCTGCAAAGCATATAAGCATCGGCTTGAGATAGTTTCTTTTCGTCCATCAGGTAGCGGATCATTTCGCGCAGGGCTATGTGAGTAGCCGCGTTTAAATCCCGGTCGCAGCCCATTGTAACAATGTGAGTTGCGGTTTCGGCCATTGGCCAATGCAGGGTTTTGCCCTTGTGTACAATAAATTCGAGATTGCCGATCAGTGAAGTTTCAATTGCAGTAATGTCTACCTCGCCATTACCCTGGGCGGCATGACCATCACCAATTTCAAAAAGCGCACCTTTGGCAAACACCGGGAGAAAAAGTGATGTGCCGGCTACTAATTCTTTGTTATCAAGATTGCCGCCATGAACCCAAGGCGGAGCGCTGTTCCAGCGGCCGGCTTCTTTGGGTGGCGCTACACCAACGCTTCCGAAAAAGGGATGGAGCGGAATATCAATACCATCAGCAAAATGGCCAATCATTTTGTTTTTATCGAGAGGGATCAATTTCATTTTCCGGTCGAAAATTTCATCAGATAAGAATCCATTCTGGCCAATAGCATTATACCCGTAAGGTATTGCCAGATCTATAGCATGAAAGCGAACTTCTAAAACATCACCGGGTTCGGCATTTTCAATGTAGATAGGACCTGTAAGCACATGACCACCCGGGCCGCGATCTTTAACCGTTTGTACGTCACGTAATTCTTTTTCAACCTGATCCGCAGGAAGCCCGGCCGCTTCCAGTCTCTCCGGGTTGGATGTAAGCAAGGTATGTATCTTTACATAATCGCCTGAATGAATACGAAGTGCCGGAGGTAGCTCTGTCCAATAGCTTCCCCACACTACTGTAGTGGGCGATGCATTTAATACATATGGGTTCGCAACTGAGCCTTTTTCCTGTGCTGCTACCGATAGCGAGACCGCGCTTAAAGCGAGTACTAATAATTTAAACCGATGGGGGAAAATCATGATGATAATTTATAAGCAACGTTGAAGAAATTAACTAATTGAATTGATGGAAAACACACGTATATTAATTGCTTTTTTGATTTACAGCAGGAGCAGCAGGGCGCGATTGCCTCAACACCGAAGGAACCACCGGTAAACTTTCGTTACCATCATCACTAACAGATTGTACTGCAAAAAAATAATTATCCTTAGAGTAAGGCAGTTTTATTTCATTCGTGGTTGTAAAAAACTTTTTTTGCCATACGGGGCTGGTTGTTTCCCTCATCATCACATAATAACCTTTTACCTTGCCATTTAAAGGGGCTTTCCAGTTGATAGTGGTAGAGTTGCCCAGGCCAGCCATAATTAAAGAAACCGCCTGAGGCATAGATGGGGCTTTTGCAAGGTTAGCCAGGTTACACAGATTTAGCGCCGTATTTTTACGCAGATATTCAAAATCCATGTATTCGGGCAAATCTCCATAGCTTATTCCATTTTCCGTACGTACGTTTTGATGCTGGTGGTAAAAGTTCTCGTTCATTTCAGTTAAACGTACAGCTGTATATCCATTTTGCTGATAAGGGGCCTGATCTCCCCCGCGGCCAAAGCGATCAGGGCGGTATACCATAAATACCTCCAGGTTATCTACATAACGTTCGCCTGTTTCTTTCACATAGCGTGCCAACTGCCTGGAGGGACCGTCATTTTCTAAACCCATAAAGCGTATAGCTGCCGCCTTTTTACTATCGAGTTCATAAGTGGGTAACCCTTCGCTAAACACCCTGATCTTTGTATTTTCAATAATATTGGTTTCGTTGCTGTTATTGCTGCCTATAATATCGTTATTTAAAACAGCTTCAATATCCCAGTTATTCTTTTTGGCATTGGCTGCCATAAAACCCGAGCCAAGCAGGCCTTGTTCTTCGCCGCAAACGGTAACAAATATAATGGTAGCAGGGAATGTGTGTTTACTCATGATCCTTGCACACTCTAAAACAGCTGCGGAGCCACTGCCATCGTCATTAGCTCCAGGTGCATCGCCATCACGGTCCATAACATTGGTGCGCATATTATCCATGTGCCCGCTTATTACAAATATGCGGTGATCATCAGGGTTTGTCCCTTTCAATGTAGCTACAACATTGGTTAATATAACGGGTACATCTATTCGTTTACCATCGGGCTGATAATTATTAGTATCCAGTTTGACTGTTAACCTTCCGCCAGCTGCTTTTGCGTAAGCATTAAATTTGCTTAATATCCAATTACGTGCCGCACCAATGCCTCTTTTGGGATTGTTGGTTGCGCTCAAAGTATTGCGTGTGCCAAAGCTTACCAGTTTACTAATATTTGCGTGCAGTGAATCGGCCGATACCTCGCTTACCATTTTTTCTATTTGTTCATCTTTTTGAATAATGACCGGCGACTGCGCAAAAGCGCAAGTAAAACTGCTCAATGAAAGCAAAAGCACAATTAATTTCTTCATGAATGTATTTTATAGGTTAAATATATATTATTAAAAAAAATAGCCATTGTTTATGCAATGACTATCTTAAATGTTACAGTTTAAGTGGATGCAATGGGGAATATAATTTGTATTTGATGAATCATTTAAAACTTATTATAAATTTACGCTTCAGGCTTACCTAAAAAGTGATTTTTATACCGCTCGTTAATAATAATTAAAGGAATTTTTATCAAATACCATATATCACAACCAAATTAAATGTTAAAAAAGGATAAACCAGATTATCACGGAATGAGGACACTGGTACAGCAAATAGCTAACTCTATTAAAAAAGATATAGATAAGGGTGTTTACCGTAAGAATGAAAAACTGTTATCCATTAATATTTACAGTAAAAAATTTGGTGTTGCCAGGGATACTATTGAAAAAGCCTATATCAAACTTAAGCAGGATGGATATATTCACTCAGTATCTGGTAAAGGATATTTTGTGATCGGTAAACCTGATGTGCGGATAAAAGTGCTGTTGCTGTTCAATAAATTAAGTTCGTATAAAAAAACAGTTTATGATGCCATAGTTTACACACTTGGCGACAAGGGTAAGGTTGATCTTCATATTCACCATTATAACCCGGCATTGCTTGAAGAAAGTGTAGAAGCCAATTTAGGTAATTATCATTACTACGTAGTAATGCCGCATTTTTTTGATTATGCGGTTGAGCAGGAGTATTTAAACACCCTGAAAAAAATCCCAAGTGATCAATTGATATTGCTTGATAAAGATATTCCACAATTAGAAAAACACGCTGCCGTGTATCAGGATTTTAGAAATGATATTTACGGAGCATTGAATGGAGTTACCGATCATGTTTCAAAATATGAAACGATAGTAATCATTTTTCCGCCCGATCGTCATCACCCGGTTGAGATAAAGGATGGGGTTGCGCAATTTTGCCAGGAAAGCAATAAAAAATTTGAAGTTATTCCGTCGATAAAGCTTGATGAGCTCAAGAAGGGAACTGTTTATATTGTACTCACTGAGCACGATCTGGCCGATTTAATTAAAGCGGTAAGAATTACAGGTAATAAATTAGGGAAAGATATAGGCATTATATCATTTAATGAAACGGTATTTAAAGAGCTTTTAGATATTACTGTTATATCAACCGATTTTGATGAGATGGGGCGCAAAACCGCAGAACTCATGCTGAATAATAAAGCAGCGGTAATTAAAAATGAATTTAAGATAATTATCAGGAAGTCGTTATAAATAGCTTATAACGATGATCTTGAAGTTAGGTAGAAAGGTACTTCATAACGCGTAGTAGTGCCGTTTTTAATAATTTCGGCAGTCTTTTTTCCCATTTCTTCAAAATCAGTGGAAATTGTAGTTAAGCCATTCAAAATTATCTTTTTCAGTGGGGTTTCATTATATGATATCACACCCACATCTTTACCTATTAGTAATTTTGTTGCCAGGATCCGTTCAATTAAAACAACCAGGTCGTTTTCCATAAGGTTAATAAAAACCTCACCCTCGTTTATGGGTTCGCCTTGAATATCATGAACTACTTTATAGGTGAAGGCATACTGAATGCAAAAGCTAAAAAAGCCTTTCAATATTTCTCCCGGGAAATAGGTGTATTCCGGAAATATGATCTTTAACGTATGGTATTTACTGAGTTGTGGCAGGGCTTCTTTAAGAGCTTGAAAAATATCCTTTTCAAAGTTTTCATATACGGCTGCAAAATCGCCGGTTACTCCGGGTACCAGCTTATCCAGTATGATCAGTTTTTCCTTGGGAAGCGTGTTAATGATGTCATGCACGTTTTCTCCGCCGTCCATAAAATGCGGTAATATCACATAATGCGTATAGTCGTTGCTTTTGTTTTGGAGTAGCTTTTTGAAAAACTCAAAATCGTTATTGTAGATGTAAAAATCAATAGCTGCCTCGTGGCCAAGACCATCTACAATGGCATCGTATACTAACTTTTTGTGTGTGCTTAATTTATTGAAAATTAAAAATACCTTAAATTGTTGGTCTGCCTCGGTGTTTTTAATATAATAGCCTTTACCAGGGACAGACCCGAGTAAGCCAATCGACTTTAGGTGTTTGTATGCTTTTTCGGCTGTATCACGGGATATTTCAAAATTAAGGTTCAATTCATTAATGGAAGGCAGTGTTTCGTTAATGACTAGTTTTCCTTCGCGCACGGTTTTTATAATAGAGTTTGCTAACTGAATATATTTGGGCGTGGATGAATAATAATCAATGTATATATATTCTAACAATCGCGAAGACTTCATACCTCAATACTAAATAGGGGAACCGGGATAAATTAATTTAAGTTTAGCAAGTTAAAACTTTTCGGTAGTTAATCATGACACTACAGGATGGTTATTTGAAAAAAGCAAGCTTATCTTAGTAGAATCGTTTAAATACACCCCATTTTAAGCGAGCTGTGTATAAACCAATTACCACACCTGAAATTATTTATCTATGGATAGAGTAGCCTTTAAAATGAAGCTATTTCCCGGCTTTGAGCAAGAATATAAAAAACGCCATGATGAGATATGGCCAGAGTTAGCAGCACTACTCAAAAGCAGTGGTATAAGTGATTACTCCATATTTCTCGATCAGGAAACCAATAGCCTTATAGGCTTTTTAAAAGTAACTGATAAGGCTATACTGGATACATTGCCGGCTAACGCGGTTATGCAAAAGTGGTGGGCTTACATGGCCGATGTTATGGAAAGTAACCCTGATAATTCTCCTGTGAGTATACCGTTGCAGGAAGTGTTTTATTTGCCATAATTTAAACTCACCATACTTTGCTCATGAAAGTACTGCCACGTTTTAAGCTCCTGATAGGTACTGTTTTAGCTGTCGTAATTTTATCAGCTGTTGATAGCTATGCACAATCAGACGAGCGTGTATGGCATAACGTAGAACGGGAATTACGTTATCGTCCCGATGGGGATGATTTTTTAATCACCAATGGCAAGCATCGCTTTAACAGGGCATTATATGGTACACATACAGCTTTCAGGGTTGAAGCGGGTGACCTGCCTGAGTTTGCCCTTTACCTGCCGGGAATGGGAGGTAACCTTAAATTTGGATTAATTAGCGGTGATCAATCTAAATGGCTTATCAATGCCGAATTTATTGAGGCTCGTTATCGTCCGGGTAGTATGATTTATACTATTAAGGATAAGCTTTTAGGGCAAAATGGCATACTACATATTGAAGTGTTTGCAGGAGCTTCTGCCGAAAATATTCTGGTGAAAGCAAAGTTTTCAAACCCCGATAATAGGATTCACCTGTTTTGGGCCTATGGTGGAGCAACTGGCAAGAAGTTTTCAAGAGATGGTGATATTGGTGCTGATCCTGAATCGAGCTTTGATATGCAGCCTGATTATTGTAGAGGGAATAACTTTCAAGTCTATGATCGGGGTTTTACACTTCAGTTTAATGGTAAAAGTTCAAGCGAAGCAGGGCGATACGAAAATGGGCAGGTTAAATCAGATGAACAAAAAAACGAGATTATAGCTAAGAATGTGCTTTACGGTAATTATCCGGCATCGGCTAAAGTACATTTGGCTGATGCAAACTCGCAGAACACACCTATGGCAATGCTCAGTTCAACGGCACTTGATAAACCTGTTATTGTCGGTCTGGTAGAAGCAAAAGTAAATGAAAGCCTGCTTTGGGTAATTCAGAATGGTAAGCCCCTTGAGCATGCCGATCCCGAAAAGCTGTTTAGGGAGGCGGATGCTTATAGAAAAAATTTAGCATCGCGGGTTATGGTTCATACTCCCGATCCTTATATTAATACCATTGGCGGCGCACTAAGTGTTGCTGCTGATGGTATTTGGGAAAGTCCCTCATATATGCATGGGGCAGTAGCCTGGCGCATGCGCCTGCCGGCTTGGCGCGGGCCCTACGTTGCCGATCCTTTAGGCTGGCATGACAGGGCCTGGCTTCACTTTAGCAGTTACGCACTATCGCAAATTACAGAACCAACATCCGGGCCTGTGGTGGCTGATACAGTCTTACACCTTGCCCGTCAGCAGGAAAAACTGGGCACATCAATGTTCAGTAGCGGTTACATCAGCCGTAACCCCGGTGGTGATATCCGTCCGCATCATTACGATATGAATTTGGTGTACATGGACGAATTACTTAATCATTTTAAGTGGACTGGCGATTTAGCCGAGGTGAAAAAAATGTGGCCGGTTATTGAGCGGCATCTCGCCTGGGAAAAACGAAACTTTGATGCCGACGGCGATGGTTTGTATGATGCCTATTGCGCTATTTGGGCAAGTGATGCCCTGCAATATAGCGGTGGTGGCGTAACCCATTCATCAGCATATAATTATAAAGCCAATAAAATGGCAGCTTACCTTGCGCAGCTCATTGGTAAAGATCCCAAACCTTACCAGCAGGAAGCTGATAAAATATTAAGAGCGATCAATAAAACATTATGGATGCCCGGCAAAGGCCGCTATGCCGAATATCAGGATTTGCTGGGGCTGCGTTTGCTGCATCCATCGGCGGGTTTGTGGACTGTTTATCATGCTATTGATTCTGACGTGCCGGATGCATTTCAAACATATCAGACATTAAGATATGTGGATACACAAATTCCGCACATACCGGTTGTAGCCAAAGGATTATCGGGCAATAATTATTTGCTATCCACAACCAATTGGCTGCCCTATGATTGGTCGCTAAACAATGTGGTGATGGCTGAAAACCTTCATACGGCTTTGGCCTATTGGCAGGGTAACCGTCATGAAGAAGCTTTTACACTTTGGAAAAGTGCTATATTAGAAAGTATGTATCTGGGTAACAGCCCCGGAAATTTTCAGCAGATATCATTTTATGATGCGCATCGAGGAGAGCTTTATCGGGATTTTGGCGACCCGATAGGTCTGGCCGCGCGTTCATTAGTTGAGGGCTTGTTTGGCATTGAGCCCAATCTGTTAAAAGATACCTTAACTATTAAGCCCGGGTTACCGCAACAATGGAACTATGCTTCCTTATCTACACCTGATATTAAATTTGATTATAAACACGCTGGGCAAACAGATATTTATACTATTAAACCAGCTTTTAACAAAACTCCGATACTTAAATTTCAGGTAGTGGCAAAGTCTGTTTCTGTTTCAACGATCACTGTAAATGGTCGGCAGGTGAAATGGACAACTGTTTCTAATTCGGTTGATAATCCTGTTTTGCAAGTATTGGCAAGTAAGCAAAATGCCTGGCAAATTAAAATAACATGGGGTAAGATGAAGCCACAAACCCCATCTTTAGAAAGTACCTGTGTAGCAAGTGGCTCGTTGAATAAGGTATTTGACAAAGCTCAGGTTATCAAGGTCAATGATCCTCAGCAAATATTGGATCATCCAGTTATTAAAGGTGAAAAAATAACAGCAAGAGTAAACGGCTCACTGGGTAATCACACTTTCTTTGCTCAGCTAAAGCAAGGTGTTTTCACCTGGTGGCAGCCTGTAAATGTAAATATTATTTCATCCTTAAATGTAATTGCTGATTCACTGGAAAGCGAGAATCAACTGCAATTTAAAGTGGTAAACAATGTCTCCTGTAGGAATATAGCTGTTACTGTAAACCCTGAATTAAAAACAGCTTATCATGCTACTATAGTTGTTGGATCTGCAGGCAAACCAGTCTCGGTAGTTGTTCCAGCTGGCGTTCTGGTACCGGGCAGCAATCACGTTCATTTATCTGATGGGCAAAACGTTTTGGATACTACCTTGGTAAATTGGAATATTATTAAGTTGCCGGATGCGAGGCCTGAAACAATTAGCCTTTCACCATATTTTAATGATAAACTGACTCAGATATTTAAAAACAAATACCTTTCACCGAGACCTCAATCGACCACACTTCAATTACCATGGCAGGGGATAGGTAACTGGGCATATCCACTTATAACGGCTAATATTGACGACAGTGGTTTGAAAAAGGTTTCGGGGGAGAATAAAGGGATTTTTAAATTGCCAAATCAAATACCTTTTACAACTCCGGCAGATGATAGTAAAAATATCATCTTCACCTCACATTGGGATAATTATCCCAGTGAAATAAGTATCCCGCTAAACGGTAAGGCCACTCATGCTTATTTACTAATGGCCGGTTCAACCAATCCAATGCAATCCCGCCTTACTAATGCAACCGTAACTGTTAATTATCTGGATGGCACACAAACTGTTTTAAATATTAAAAATCCTGAAAACTGGTGGCCCATAGAGCAGGATGATGATTATGATGATTTTGCTTTCAAAACGGGTGCACCTAAGCCTTTACGTGTATACTTAAAAACAGGAGAAGTAAGCACCAGTCATAAGCAGTATATCACCATTAAAGGATACTCCAATCGGGGTATCGATGGGGGGGCAGGTACTGTGCTTGATTTGCCGCTTGATAGTAAAAAGCAATTGAAAAATCTTCAATTAAAAACACTCACAAATGATGTAGTGATTGGTCTTATGGGACTTACATTGATGAGATAATCATAAAATGAACATTCCCACTAATGTTTACGTGATGAATTTGTTACACTATGCCGCCCTTGGATCAGGATGGTGCAGGACGCTGATTGCATATGCATCATATAACTTTAACTTATTATAAACCATAGCCCGTTTGGGCGGCCAATAACCATATTAAACAATATTTGTGATGACCAAGTTGCCTTGCAAGCTCTTACTACCGTTTTTTTGTTTTTTGATGCACTTTGCCTTACCGGTAACTGTTTTAGCACAAATTACTAAAACCAGCTTTAAGTTTGATTTGGGTAGTGGAAAAGCAGCCAGAGGATATCAAAAGGTAACACCAGAAGATACATTTAATGACGACAAAGGCTACGGGTTCGATTTTGATTCAAAAGTATATGCGGTATCCCGTGATAATAATAAAGCACTTACCGGCGACTTTATTACCGGTGACAAACCATTCTATTTTTCGGTAAACGTACCTGAGGGCAACTATAAAGTAACGCTCACTTTAGGTGATATTAAGGGCAGCAGCAATATTACTGTACGCGCCGAATCTCGCAGATTAATGTTGGAAAAGGTAAAAACGGATAATGGAGCCATAAAAAAGGTAAGCTTTATTGTAAATATCCGAAAACCTGAAATCAGTACCGGAGGGAATGTATCACTTAAGCCCCGCGAACTTGGAAAATATGATTGGGATAATAAATTAAGCCTTGAGTTTAATGATAACAAGCCATGTGTGGATGCCATTGAAATTGAGAAAGCAGCTAATCAGATAACTGTTTACCTGGCAGGCAATTCAACCGTGGTTGATCAGGACGATGAGCCCTGGTGTTCCTGGGGGCAAATGATTACCCGTTTTTTTAAACCGGGTGTAGCCATCGCAGATCATGCCGAATCGGGACTTTCACTGGGTAGCTTTTTGGGTGGCCACCGTTTGGACAAGGTACTCAGTGTAATTAAACCGGGTGATTACCTGTTTATTGAGTTTGGCCATAATGATCAGAAAGAAAAAGGTCCTCAGGATGGCGCATTTAGATCGTATACGGATCGTTTTAAGCTATTTATAAATAAGGTGAGGGAGAAAAATGCTATTCCTGTAATTGTTACCTCTACCAGTCGGCGAGCATTTGACGATAACGGTAAAGTTGTAAATACACTTGGCGATTACCCGGATGCTGCCAGAAAAATCGCTAAAGAGGAAAACGTCCCACTAATTGAACTAAACCTAATGACGGCCAGGTTTTATGAGGCTATGGGTGTTGAAGGTTCAAAAAAAGCTTTTGTTTGGTATCCGGCTAATTCATTCCCCAATCAACCTAAAGATCTGGCTGATAATACTCACTTTAACAGCTATGGAGCCTATGAAATAGCTAAATGCATTATAGAGGGTATTAGGAGTAACCATCTGAATATTGAAAAATTCATCATTGATGCTCCAGCATTTGATCCCTCACGCCCTGACCCGGTAGATAACTTTAGTTTACCGATGAGCCCTAAAAATAGTTCTGTTAAACCAGACGGTAATTAATAAGATTGGTATGAGAAGGATAGCAATAATTTTATTGTTCATTACCGGATGTATTTTTGGTTTGTATGCGCAGCAGAGACAAAAGAGTATACCAGATAAACTGGTTGTTTTAACTTTTGATGATGCCGTTTTAAGTCATTTTACTACAGTGGCTCCATTACTCAAGCAATATGGCTTCGGAGCTACTTTCTTTGTATGCGAGTTTGGTGTTCCTGCTTTTGAAAATAAATCATTATACATGAGTTGGGAGCAAATTGCCCAACTAAACCAAATGGGGTTTGAAATTGGTAACCATACCTGGCACCACACGCATGTTAATAAAATGGATAGCACCCGATTTACTGGTGAGTTGGATTATATCGAGCAAAAATGTGCCGAATATCATATTCCTAAACCGGTAAGCTTTGCCTATCCTGGTTATGACACCAGCAAAATGGCCTTAAAAGTTTTAAAAGCTAAGGGGTACCGTTATGCCCGGGCTGGTTGGGATAGGCCTTATCAGCCAGCTATTGATAATAATTACCTGATACCAGGCTTTACAACACATACCGGAAATACAAAACAAGGACTTGAACTATTGCAGCAGGCCAGCAACGGGAAAATAGCTGTATTAACCATTCATGGCGTGCCTGATGATGCACATCCCTGGGTTAGCACCTCTGTAGAGGTGTTAAAAAGCTATTTGAATTATTTGAAAATGAACCACTACACCGTGATTGCCATGCGCGATCTGGATAAGTATGTAAATAACGATAACCAATTAAAACCTTAATAAAATGAGCCTAAGAAAACAACTGTTTTTGATTACACTTGCCTTTTTGCAGGCCGGTACTATAGCTGTAAAAGCCCAGGAAACAATGGAAACCGGTGGTACTAAGCCTATGCCCGCGCAGTGGATAGACAAAGAAACCGGTCATAAAGTGATCCGTTTGGTAAATCGCGAAAACGATAATGGAAGTTTTTATTTTAACAATAATCCATTTGTTCCGCAGAAAAAGGATGAAGGCGACCTGATGGTGTTTTCGGGTAAAACGGATAAGGGTTTCCAGTTATTCACGGTTAATTTAAAAACACAAAAAATAGAACAATTAACAGATCGTCAAAAAGTTGCCGGCGAGATGGTTTGCGCCAAAACCCGTGAAGTATTTTATCAAAGTGGCGATAGTATATTCGCCGTAAATGTAAATACCCATAAAACAAGATTTATTTATGCATTTGCACCTGATTTTAAAGGCCGGGTAGGTACAGTAAATGCCGATGGAACTTTTATGGCTTGTGTAAAGGCAACCGGCGATCAGGAGCGTGAGATACTGGCAAAATATCCAGAAAAGCATGATTTCTTTAACCGGATATATGATGCGCACATTCAACATACGCTATATGTGCTTGATGTTAAGCATAAAACATTAAAACAAATACATCAAGAAAACGAATGGACAAACCACCTGCTTTTTTCACCTACAGATCCTGATAATTTATCTTATTGCCATGAAGGTCCCTGGGAAAAGGTAGACCGTATATGGAATATCAATATTAAAACCGGTGAAAACAAACTGCTTCATAAGCGTACTATGGTAAATGAAATTGCAGGTCACGAATTTTTCTCGCCTTTGGGCAATACAGAGTGGTTTGATCTGCAAAAGCCTAAAGGACAGACGTTTTTTCTGGCTGGTATCAATATGAAAACAGGTAAGGAAGATCGCGTATACCAAATGGACCGTAACGAATGGTCTATCCATTTCAACGTTACAAAAGATGAACAAACATTTGCAGGTGACGGTGGTAATTCCGGGCAGGTAGCCAAAGCACCGGATGGTATGTGGATATACCTTTTTAAACCCAATGGAGCCCATTTTAAATCAGAAAAGCTGGTAAATATGAAAAATCACAATTATCACCTTGAACCAAACGTGCATTTCTCTCCAGATGAAAAATGGATTATATTCAGGGCTAACTTTGAAGGCCATGAAGGGGTTTACGCGGTTGAAATAGCCAAACATTAAAAGCTGTATATAAATGTCATTGATGAAAAATAATTTAAAAATAGCTGCTGCATTTGCGCTTTTAATAGCCTCGCAAACAACTTTTGCACAGGTGGCATGGCCTACTGTTACCAAACAAACCAAGCCCTGGGCAAGATGGTGGTGGGAAGGCAGTGCGGTTAATCAAAAAGACCTCAGCTGGAATATGCAAAGCTATCACGATGCAGGTTTGGGCGGTATGGAAATAACTCCTATTTATGGCGTTAAAGGGCACGAAAGTGAATTTATACAATACCTTTCTCCGCAATGGGTAGATATGTTGAAGTATACTTTGCACGAAGCAAAACGCCTGGATATGGGTATTGATATGGCCAACGCAACCGGCTGGCCATTTGGTGGCCCCTGGGTAACTGATAAGGATGCGAGTAAAGAGCTGTTTTGGAAAAATTATGATCTGAAAGGTGGCGAGAAACTGAATGATCCTGTTACGTTTGTTCAGCAACCATTAGTTAGGGCGGATGGAGTGGCCCCAAAGATCACTGATCTGGTTGAACCTATCAGCAGTAATAAAAACCTGCAGTTGATGGCCCTTGACCAGGTTCGTTTTGAAAAACAAATACCCCTAACTGTTTTAATGGCTTACGATGGTAAGGGCCAGGCATTAAATATTACTGATAAAGTTGGTACCGATGGAAAGTTAAACTGGACTGCACCAGCCGGTAACTGGAAACTATATGCGCTTTTTCAGGGCTGGCATGGGAAAATGGTGGAGCGTGCAGCCCCAGGTGGAGAGGGTTATGTGATAGATCATTTTTCAAAACCGGCGCTTGAACACTATCTTGATAAATTTGATCAGGCGTTTAAAGGACAGGATGTAAGCGCTATACGCGCCTATTTTAACGACTCCTATGAAGTAGATGATGCCCGCGGGCAGTCAAACTTTACCCCGCAATTTTTTGCTGAGTTCATTAAACGTCGCGGGTATGATTTGCGTGATCATTTACCAGCTTTGTTCGGTAACGATAGCAAGGAAAACAACAACAGGATCTTGTGCGATTACCGCGAAACCATATCTGATTTGCTGCTGGATGATTTTACCAAGCCATGGCATGACTGGGCCAAAAGTAAAGGTGCGTTGATCCGCAATCAATCGCACGGATCGCCATCTAATATTCTTGATCTGTATGCCGCAATTGATATACCTGAAACAGAAGGGAATGATATTTTACGGTTTAAGTTCGCTACTTCAGCAGCACATGTTACCGGGAAACCATTGGCGTCGTCAGAGTCTGCAACATGGTTAAATGACCACTTCCTGTCATCGTTAGGGGATGTTAAGCAATGTATCGATAAGTATTTTATAGGAGGGGTTAACCATATTTTTTATCACGGCATTAGTTATTCGCCAAAGGATGCCCCATGGCCAGGTTGGTTATTTTATGCCGAAACGCATTTTAACCAAACCAATCCTTTTTGGAATGATTTTTCAACCCTTAATCAGTATATAACCAATTGTCAGTCGTTTTTACAACAGGGTAATCCAGATAATGATGTATTAGTTTATTATCCGCTATTTGATAGTTTTTCTGAGCGTGGCGAGCGCGGTTTACTTAAACACTACGATGCCATGAAACCTGATTTTCAAGGTACGGGTTTCGAGGTATCTACCGAAGAAATGCTGAAAAAGGGTTATACTTTTGATTTTATATCAGATAAACAAATCCTCGGGTTAAAAGCTGAAAATGGCAATATCATAACCGGGGATCATAAATACAAAACCATTTTACTGCCCGATTGCAAGTACATACCACTGTCAACACTAAATAAACTGATGGATATGGCAAGGGCTGGTGCAACAGTGATGATATATAAAAGTTTACCTTCTGAAGTGCCTGGTTTTGCAAATTTGAGTGAACGTGAAAAGCAATTTAATGCCTTGATCGGAAATTTGAGTTTTGCTGAAAAAGGCAGTGGGGTTCAAATAGCAAAGGTAGGTAAGGGGCAGTTTTTAATAGCTGCGGATATATCTTCCTTGCTTGACAATGCGGGTATTAAAAGGGAAAGTATGACAGATGATGGCTTGCAATTTGTACGACGTACTTACAAAAGTGGTAACAGTTACTTTATTACCAATAATAGTGATAAAGCGGTTGATAATTGGGTAAATATATCTGTAAACGTGGTCTCGGTAATCATCTTTGATCCGATGACAAAGAAATACGGTGTGGCCAGAAGCAAAAAGCAAGGAAAAGATCAAACCGCTGTTTACTTGCAGTTACAGCCGGGAGAAAGCTGTATCTTGCAAACATCATCATCAAAATTAAACGCTGCAAACTATGCTTATTATCAGTCAGCGGGTAAGCAGGTGGCAATTAATGGTGCCTGGGCACTTAGTTTTACACAGGGTGGCCCAACCTTACCTAAACCAGTAAAACTAAATGAGCTTAAATCATGGACAGATTTAGGTGGCGATGAGTTTAAGGCTTTTTCGGGAACGGGTAATTATATCATTAATTTTAAAAAGCCAAAACAAAATGTTTTGATATGGCAGCTTGACCTGGGTAAAGTACATGAATGTGCCGAAGTTTATCTCAACGGTAAAAAACTGGCTACACTTATTGGGCCGCAATATACGGTTACCATACCCGCAGCACAGTTAAAGACAGTTAATGAGCTGCAGGTAAAAGTAGCTAACCTCATGGTGAACCGTATTATTGATATGGATAAGAAAAATATGCCCTACAGGATATTTTATAACACCAATCTTCAATCACACAGTCCAAGTTCTAAAGGCAAGGATGGATTGTTTACAGCGATAAACTGGGAGCCTAAGGCATCGGGCTTGCTTGGCCCGGTAGTACTTAAACCAATTAAGTATTTATCCGTAAAATAGTTTTACTCATAGTTTAATATAAAAGGGCGGTCAGTTTGATCGCTCTTTTTTTTGTTTGATACACTATGTAAGCAGGACGCTACAGGATGGTCTTATTGAAATTAAGGTTTAAGTTCGTATTACAATTATAATCTGACTGCACCAAACAGTTAAACCAATAAACCCAATTTTATGAACAGAATTTTTATCTATTCTTGTAAAATGCTATTGCTGTTACTTTTATTTAATGTAACTGGTATTTATAGCGCTTTTGCACAGCAAATCAGCATTACGGGTACTGTTACCGATAGTAAGCACGTTCCCGTTGCAGCTGCTTCAGTGCAATTAAAAGGTACAAAATCTGGCACCACAGCCAGTGTTGATGGTAAGTATTCCATTAAAGCAACGCCCGGTCAGGTGTTAGTGTTTAAATCAATAGGATTTGATGCCAAAGAAGTTACTGTGGGTACAAGCACGGTAATTAATGTAAGTTTATCAGAAACCGAATCACAGCTAAATGAGGTAGTAGTTATTGGTTATGGTACGCAAAAAAAGGGCAATGTTACCGGTGCGTTGGCAACTTTCAAGGCCGATAATCTGGACGAGCGAGCCATAACCCGTGTTGATCAGGCGCTTGTAGGCCAAATGGCTGGTGTAAGTGTTAAGCAAACTACAGGTGTTCCGGGTAAAGCTTTTAGCGTTAACGTACGTGGTAGCGGTTCTATCAGCGCCGGTAACGAGCCATTATATGTTATTGATGGTTTCCCATTATCCGTATCGCCGATAGGTAGTGGCGGTAGTTTTGGATCGGGTAACCCGCTTGATAATATCAACCCAAATGATATTGAAGATATCCAGGTTTTAAAAGATGCAGCAGCAGCTGCTATTTATGGGTCAAGGGCATCAAACGGTGTTGTTTTAATTACCACCAAAAAGGGTAAATCGGGTAAGGCAAAAATTTCTTATAACGCTTATTATGGTTATAATGCCGCTGCCAAATATTTACCCATGCTTAATGGCGACCAATGGATTGACCGCGCTACCGAAATGATCAACGCAGCCTATGTGCTTAAGTTTGGTGCGCAGGGTGCAACAGCAAGTGATGATGTTGCAAAACGTCAGGCACTTAATGGGGGGGCGTTCAGTTCAGCCTACATCCCTGACCCAAGATGGGCTATGCCGGGACATCCGGGCTTGCAATATATCGACTGGGAAAAAGCCATCGAACAAAAAGGCGCAATGCAAAACCAGGCTTTGAGTGCCAGTGGTGGTAATGAGTTTGTGAATTATTTTATTTCCGGAAATTATGCCAATCAGGATGGTTTTGTAAAAGGCTTAGGGTATAAAGCTTATTCTGCAAGAGCTAATGTGGAAGTAAAGGTTGCTAAGAACGTAAAGTTGGGCTTAAATTTGGCACCTACTTACTCAATCTCTCAGGATCCGGGTGTGGAGGGTAAGGATAACATCTTTCACCAAGCCATCAGTTTTAGCCCTATCCAGGAAGATACTGTAGGTTTATATCCCAATGCTTTTAAAAATGGTCAGTATACCTGGGGTAACTCAGCTAACAGTCCTATCGCCAAATTAGAAAGCAAGGTGGGGCAAACCAAAAAATATCGTACCCTCGGAAGTTTATTTGCCGAATACGAAATTATCAAAGGCTTAACCTTAAGAAGTTCACTCAACCTTGATAATGTGGATAATGCATCAAATAGCTATACACCGTATACTATTTCAGGTACGCTGGCCTCCAGAACGTTTAATGCATCTTCAAATCCAAACCTTACAGCCAATACTTCTGGTTCATACAGTACTTTTAAAAGACAAACATTTGTAAATGAAAATACCCTAACCTATAACACTACATTTAATTCGGTGCATAGCCTGAATGTATTGGTGGGCCAATCTTATAATACAGATCGTTTAGATCAGTCAACCTTATCATCAGTTGGCGGTTACACCAGTAGTGTAATTCAAACCTTAAATGCTGCTGCCAACGTAACTGGCAACACTACAGGCACCAAGAGCGTTTTAGTATCATATTTTAGCCGTGTGCAATACGGATTTAAAGATAAATACCTGTTATCTGCGAGTTTACGTGAGGATGGTTCATCAAGATTTGGTGCAAATACTAAATATGGTGTATTTCCGTCTGCCTCTTTAGGATGGCGCGTTGTACAAGAAGATTTCATGAAGCGTGTTCCTGTTATCAGCGATTTAAAATTGCGTGCCAGTTACGGTGTAAATGGTAACAATAGCATAGGCGATTATGGTAGTATCTCAACCATTGGTTCGTATGGTTACGTTCTGGGTTCACCACAAGCTTTGGCCATAGGTCAGGCTCCAAACAATTTGCCAAATCCCGACATCCAATGGGAAAAATCTCAAACGTATGATTTTGGTCTTGATTTCGGATTTTTCAGCAATCGTTTAACAGGTTCGTTTGATTACTATAATAAATTAAACACCCAATTATTACTTAACGTACCAATTTTGCAGTCAACAGGCTTTAGTAGTCAGCTGCGTAATGCGGGCTCGGTACGGAACATTGGCCAGGAACTGGAATTAACCAGCCGTAACCTGGTAGGCAATTTTCAATGGAGCACTTCCATTAACATCAGCCATTACAAAAATAAGATTGTAAGCCTGTATGGTAATCAAAAGCAAATCATTATTCCAAATTCGTTTGATGTATCTGATGCTATTTTACGTGTAGGCCAGCCAATAAACAGCATCTACGTGGTAAGGCAAATCGGATTTCTAACACAGGCAGATATTGACAACCACGTAGCAACTTATGGTACCGGCGAAACAGTTGGTGACCCTAAATACCAGGATTTAAATGGCGACGGTGTAATTACGGAGGCCGATAAACAAATTGTTGGTCATCCAAATCCTACTTATACCTGGGGTATTACCAATACTGTACGCTGGAAAGGTTTTGACCTTACTGTATTGGTACAAGGTCAAAATGGCGGCTCAATTTATTCTCTATTAGGAAGGGCTATTACCCGTACTGGCCAAGGTTTTACAGATAATGCTCCTGCATTTTATGCAAACCGATGGAGATCGCCTGACAATCAGGGTGATGGTCGTGTAAGTAAAGCTTACTCAACATTTGGATTTGTGGCCAATACCGATTGGTTATACTCATCAGATTATGTGCGGGTTAGAAACATCACTTTAGGCTACGATCTTAAAAAAGTATTTAAAACAAAGGTTTTAGGCGCCGCACGTGTTTATGTTACTGCCGAAAACTTCTTTGGACATGATAAATACTATGGAGGTTTTAACCCTGAAGCGCAAAATACGGCTATAAGTTCTGACAGCGCGTATCCGGAAGCAGGCGACTATGGTGGTTTGCCATTAGCTAAATCACTGATTTTCGGTATGAGCGTTACATTTTAATTATCCCAACAATTATCAAAATGAAAAAGATATTTTTTCTATCAACCATATCAGCCGTTCTCTTGATGGCATCCTGCAATAAGGATTTAAATCAGGTGCCAATTTCTAATTCAACAACGGCAACTTTTTACAGGTCACCAAGTGATTTTTTACAGGGAGCGAATGCAGTTTATGCAGATTTGCATAACTACCCGGTACGCTTAGCCAACCTGTCTGAAATACGATCAGATAATATTTACGGTGTTTCGGTTACTGTACGTGATTGGGATCCGGTTAATGATTTTTCACCATCATTGGCAGCAAATGCTTATGTAACAGAAGCCTGGGGCACCGATTTTAACGGTATTTTCAGAGCTAATACACTGCTTGATCAGATCACTAAAAACGGTAGTTTTATAGGCTCAGCTTCATTAGCTACCAGGTTACAGGCCGAAGCTAAGTTTTTGCGAGCTTTTTATTACTTTGACTTGGTTAGGTATTTTGGTAAACTTCCAATTATCGATCATCCGGTTACCGCACCCGAGGCTAATACCATAGGTCGCAGCTCTGTGGCTGATGTTTATAAATTGATCATTGCTGATCTGCAATCGGCCATTACTGATTTGCCAACCACCTACACAGGTGTTGATGTTGGCAGGGCTACTAAATATGCGGCCGAGGCTTTACTTGCTCAGGTTTATATGGCTAAATCGGCCCCAAATTATGGAATAGAAGGTCCGGGAACGGGATCAAACGAGTGGAGTCTGGCCTTGCCATTATTACAGGATGTTATCAACAGCGGTCAGTTTGCCTTTAATCCTGTTTATAGTAATGTGTTTTCATATACTAATCAGATCCCTACAACTAACAAAGAGGCAGTTTTTGATGTGATGTATACCAGCGGCATCAGCGGCAGCAGTGATCTGTATGGTGCATCATTCCCATGGACCCTGGCTCCTAATACTTACTTTTTATCTATCAAGGATACCAAGTCAAACGGTAGTTTAGAAATCATACCCGTTTCAAACGATCTGGCTAATAATTACACCGCAGCTGATATCCGTAAAGCATTTAATCTTTATGCAGCTGGTTACACCAATGCCGGGACAACAGAAATTCGCCCTTTCTTTAAAAAATGGCTTGATATAACCAAAATTCCGACTGCCAGCCGTTTTGATTGGGGAATTAACTTTATTGCCATTAGGTACACTGATATTTTAATGCTTAAGGCAGAATGTATACTCCATGGAGCTCCGGGAGCACAAGGCGATGTTGACGCGATTGTTAACCAGGTAAGAACGAGGGCAGGTTTACCGTCTGTATCAGGAGTAACACTTGACCAGTTATTTGACGAGCGTCGCCGGGAGTTTGCTAATGAAGGCTCGCGCTGGTTTGATCTGCAAAGAAGCGGCAACCTGCTAACCATTATGAACGCATGGATAGCAAAAGAAGATGCTCAAAAGGCCATTAAACCCGTTGTGGCCAATTATGTAATTTACCCTGTGCCGCAGACGCAGTTAGATGCAGCCCCTGGCTTATACTCACAAAATCCAGGATACTAAGTCAATATGAGTTTATTCCCCTTTATAAAATATGGAGGGGAATAAGCTCATATTAATTTGCCGCCCATAATCATACTAACCGAATAATACTCCCTATGAAATTACTACGCTGTTCTGTTTTGTTATTGTTTATAGCCGTAAGCACTGCAAACGGACAAACCAATTTGGATTGGACAACAAAGGTCGGCGCCAAGCTTTATCCGCATAATACAACCGTTGTTTTTGTAAACGATAATGGCGCTGTTAGTGATGGCAAAACCATAAATTCTGCCGCTATTCAAAAAACAATAGATCAGTGCTCAGCAAAGGGCGGTGGTATTGTTTCGTTTAAGCCGGGTAAGTATTTAACCGGATCGATATTTATTAAGAAGAATGTTTGCCTCAATATTGATCAGGGTGTAGAGTTGCTTGGTAGTCAGGATATAAAAGATTATCCCGAAATTGATACACGTGTAGCTGGTATAGAGATGAAATGGCCCGCGGCATTGATCAACATTATTGGACAAGCTGATGTAGCTATAACAGGTAAAGGCTTGGTAAATGCACAGGGTAAACCATTTTGGGACATCTACCGCAAAATGCGCAAGGAATATGACCCAAAAGGTTTGCGATGGATAGTAGATTATGATGCCAAACGCCCCCGTACGTTGCTGGTTTCTAACTCAAGCGATGTAACCATTAAAAATATTACTTTGCAGCAAGCTGGTTTTTGGACAGTTCAGTTGCTTTATTCAAAACAGGTTACCGTTGATGGAATAGTTATCCGTAATAATGTTGATGGTCATGGGCCGTCAACAGATGGGATAGATATAGATTCATCAAGCTGGATTCTGGTTCAAAATTGTGATATTGATTGTAACGATGATGATTTTTGCCTTAAGGCCGGGCGAGACTGGGATGGTTTAAGAGTAAACAGGCCTACCGAATATGTAGTAATACGTAAATGTATTTCAAGGGCTGGAGCGGGCTTACTTACCTGTGGCAGTGAAACTTCTGGGGGCATCAGGCACGTATTGGCTACCGATTTAACAGGCAATGGAACCAGTAACGGGCTTAACCTGAAATCGGCCATTACCAGAGGGGGCACAGTAGAAGATATTCACTTTACCAATATTACAATGAATGGTGTAGGGACTGCCTTTCAATTTACCATGAATTGGAACCCGAGCTACAGCTATTCTAAACTTCCTGAGGGTTACAATGCAGACAGCCTGCCTCCGCATTGGAAAAAAATACTGCATCAGGTTGAACCTGCTGAGAAGGGGATCCCACATTTTAAAAACGTTTACATATCAAATGTTAAAGTAACCGGTGCTAAAAAGGCCATTAATGCCATAGGCCTGAAAGAATCAACTATGAAGAATTTTTATTTTGATAAGGTTGATATTGAAGCAGCAACTGCAGGTGATGTAAAGTTTGCAGAAGGCTGGGGCTGGAAAAACTCTCAGATCACTGCAGCTGATAATACCAAAATATCTATCACCGATAATGCTGCCATACAGCAGTAAAGCCACTATAACACCATGAAAAGGAAATACCACCAGGTAATTATGAAAACATCAAGAACTATTATAGTCTTAATGATCATTGCTTTTGCAGGTTTGGCATTTGTTAAACAAGAAAAGCCCACAATTTATCTGATCGGCGATTCAACAACTCATAATAGCGACAAGGAAACATGGGGTTGGGGAAGTATTATTCCAAATTATTTCGACTTGTCAAGGATCAGCGTTGAAAACGATGCCATGGCAGGCCGCAGCACCCGTACGTTTATAAAAGAAGGTCGCTGGCATAAGGTAGATTCCTTGTTAAAGCCCGGCGACTATGTAATGATGGTATTCGGCCATAACGAAGGGAGTAAGCCTGATACTACAAAGGCCGGCTACCGTGGTGTATTAAAAGGCACCGGTGATGAAACGGTAGAACTTACCTGGCCAAATGGCTTAAAGGAAACTGTACATACTTATGGATGGTATTTTCACAAATTTATACAAGAAACTAAAGCAAAAGGAGCTACACCAATAGTGTTGTCAATGATTCCCCGTAATGAATTTCGTGATGGCAAAGTAATTCGGGCCAATAATGATTACGGTAAATGGGCACAGGAAGTAGCACAGCAGGAAGGAGCTATATTTATCGATATGAACCGTATCACTGCCGATAAATATGATAAATGGGGTCCCGATTCTGTAAAAAGGTTTTTCCCTGGCGATCATACCCATACCAACAAAATGGGTGCTACTGTTAATGCTGAATCCGTTGCGGAAGGAATCAGGGCAGATGAAAAGAATCCTTTAAATAAATATCTGAAAAAATAATGAGCAATTTTATTAAAAAATATACAGGTGCAAGTTTGTTGCTGATAGCAGTGACAGTATTGTCGTCTTTTATGCTGCATAAACCTGCTGATAAGCCCACTTTTTACCTGATAGGTGATTCTACAGTAAAAAACGGTAAGGGTAAAGGCGATGGTGGCTTATGGGGATGGGGTAACTACATAAACGCGTATTTTGATACAACAAAAGTTTCTGTCGAAAATGATGCTTTAGGAGGTACCAGCAGCCGCACCTTCCAAACTATGGGTTTGTGGGACAAGGTGCTGACAAAAGTTAAACCCGGCGATTTTGTAATCATGCAATTTGGTCATAATGATAACGGCAGACTTGATGATACCGCTCGTGCCCGCGGAACTATTAAAGGTATTGGGGATGAACAACAAGAGATTTATAATCCTATCAGAAAAGTACAGGAAGTGGTACATACCTATGGATGGTACATGCGAAAGTATGTTAGTGATATAAAAGCAAAAGGTGCAATACCAATTATTTGCTCGCCTATACCTCGTAATACCTGGAAGGATGGCAAATCAGATGGTAGTAACAATCAAAACAGTTATGGGCAATGGGCTAAAGAAGTAGCTGTCCAAACCAATACTTATTTTATTGATCTGAACAAAATGATAGCCGATGATTATGATGCTGAGGGTGAAGCAAAAGTTAAATCGACCTATTTTGGCACTGATGCTACCCATACGCTTGAAGCGGGGGCACAGTTAAATGCAAAATTTGTTATCGAAGGTATCAAATCATTTAACAAGCTCGAACTGAATAAATATTTAAAATAACAGGGCAAACATATCTTTTGAAGATGAAAAGACGGGATTTTATTGAGCATTTAGGTTTGGCTTCCGCAATGATGTTCTTGCCTGGTTTGGCATCAGGGAAGGAGGATGATCATATTTCTGATTTTGCCAAAAAACTGAAACCGGTTGGCCGCACGCTGGAAATGGAGGGCTATTACGTTTGGTGTAACAGCCCCATTGAAGGTCCGGATGGTAGGATACATGTGTTTTTTTCGCGGTGGATAGCATCCAAAAAAATGGGAGGTTGGATAAATGGCTCAGAAATATGTCACGCCATTGCCGATACCCCTGAGAGTGAATTTAAATTTCAGGGAACTATTCTTGCCCCAAGAGGCCCTGGTTTTTGGGATGCGACTACCTGTCATAATCCGTCAATTAAAAAGGTTGATGGCAAATACTGTCTGTTTTTTATGGGTAATTCCAACGGAAAGACTAATACCAAGCGCATTGGATTAGCCACAGCTGATTCGCTTGATGGCCCATGGATACGCCCCGACGCTCCTTTATTAGAAGCAGGTACAACCGGAGCCTGGGATGATCATTGCACCACAAACCCCGCGTTTATAAAACATCCAAACGGACAATACTGGTTATTTTATAAATCATGGAATACTGCCGAATATGAAAACTCAACCGATCCACTGGTAAAAGGGAACCGAAAGTATGGTTTGGCCATTGCCGATAAGCTGGATGGCCCATATGTGAAATACAGTGGCAATCCCGTTATTGATTTTTCGGGTAAAGGGAATAATGCTCAACTGGAAGATGCCTTTGTTTGGTTGGATAAAGGCCGTTTTAAAATGCTGGCCCGCGATATGGGGGTATTTAACCATCAGTATGGTTTATACATGGCTTCTAAAACAGGTAAAAAATGGAATGAACCTGAAATAGCTTATTTCAACGCTGATTATTATCACATAAACCAGCCACCGCCACCTAAATATCTCAATAAATATGGCCGCTTTGAAAGACCGCAGTTATTATTTCAAAATGGAAAACCCACCTACATGTTTACTACTTCGCAGGGAGGCAAGTATATGACGGCTTCGCCCTTTATATTTAAAATTGAGGGATAACTATCAATATATGAAAAAGCTATTGCCTGTATATTTCGCAATTTGTGTAGCCGTGTGGCCGCTTATATTGAAGGCCCAAACCAAGATTGATCGTAAAAACCTTGTACAAAGGCATAATGTGGTTAACGAAGGTGTCGATACTTTATCATCCCTTTCAGTTGGCAATGGCCGTTTTGCTTTCACTGTTGATGCCACAGGTTTACAAACTTTTCCTGAGCATTATGACAAGGGTATTTCTTTGGGTACGCAATCAGAATGGGGCTGGCACAGCTTTAAGGATACGGTAGGTTATAAATTTGATGAAACACTCAAAACCTATACCCTTAATGGCCGAAAAGTGACTTACTCGGTACAATGGAATCAACCTAAAAGGAATAAAGATGCCGCCAATTGGTTTCGTGAAAATGTACACCGCTTGCAATTAGGTAACCTCGGTTTTATTTTATTGCATAAGGATGGTACCGAAGCTAAGATTGAAGACATTAAAAACATACATCAGGAACTTGACCTGTGGACGGGAGGCATTAATAGTTCATTTACATTTGATGGCGAAGCTGTAAAGGTCAGAACGTATAGTCACCAAGGGCTGGATTTAGTAGGTGTAAAAGTTAAATCAAAATTATTAGCCGAGGGGAGGCTTAAAGTAAGGCTGCGTTTCCCTTTCCCAACCAATCAGTTTGCCGATTACGGTGATAATTGGAAAAATCCGGAAAAGCATAGCTCATCAATCACATCATCAGGTAAACAGGAAGCTACCATTATTCATCGTCTGGATACCAATCAGTATTATGTACATATGGGTTGGCAAGGAGAAGCCTCAGTAAAAAATGCTGGTGCTCATCAATTTGTATTATCTCCACAAGGGAAAACTGATTCTTTGGCATTTACCTGCCTGTTTAGTCTCAATAAACCAGCGGCTATTAATCCTGACTTTGCGCAGGTGCAAGCAAATAGCATACAGCAGTGGAAAGCTTTTTGGCAAAGTGGTGGTGCTGTAGATTTTAAAGGCAGTACAGACCCACGTGCCAATGAACTGGAACGACGGATAGTACTATCGCAATATCTTACCAAAATTCAATGCTCTGGGCACCAACCGCCGCAAGAAACCGGTTTGACTTATAATAGCTGGTATGGCAAACCCCACCTGGAAATGCATTGGTGGCATGGCATTCATTTCGCGCTTTGGGGCAGGGAGGCTTTACTGGAAAACAGTATGGATTGGTACCATCATGTTAAAGCCAATGCCAAAGCAATAGCCCAGAGACAAGGTTATGATGGTGTTCGCTGGCAAAAAATGACCGATCCGGATGGTAATGAAAGCCCGTCGTCTGTTGGTGCATTCCTGATTTGGCAGCAGCCACATTTGATATATTTTGCAGAGCTGGATTATCGTGCTCATCCCAATAAACAAACCCTGGATAAGTATAAAGATCTGGTATTGGCCGATGCAGATTTTATGGCTTCGTTTCCAACTTACGATCAGCAACATGATCGTTATATTTTGGGTAAAGGCATCATTCTGGCACAAGAGCGTTATAATCCAGAGGAAACCTTTAATCCTACCTATGAGCTGCAATACTGGCGTTGGGCACTAAATACAGCACAGCAATGGCGCAAGCGTGTAGGAATGCAACCGGATAAAAAGTACGCACTCATTTTGCAAAAACTATCAGCCCTTCCCCAAAAAGATGGCGTATACCTTGCTGCGGAAAGCGCACCTGATGGGTATACGAATCCAAAATTAAAAACAGATCATCCGGCGGTATTGGCGGCTTATGGTATGCTGCCTTATAATGATAAACTCGATACCCTGGTGATGAAGAAGACTTTTAACCTGGTTTGGGATGCTTGGGATTGGAAAGATACCTGGGGATGGGATTTTCCAATGACTGCCATGACTGCTGCACGACTCAACATGCCCGAAAAAGCAATCGATGCTTTATTTATGCCCATAAAAACCAATACTTATTTACCCAATGGACATAATTATCAGGACAGTCGCCTACGCTTGTATTTGCCGGGTAACGGCGGGTTGCTGGCCGCTGTAGCCATGATGTGTGCCGGCTGGGATGGCTCTACCACTAACAACCCTGGTTTTCCAAAAAACGGAAAATGGAAAGTAAAGTGGGAAGGGCTTAAACGAATGCCTTAATGTTATGCTGACAATAAACTAAATGGAGATATTAAAACCTACAATATGAATAAACTATTTGCAAAGGTAAAAATGATACTGAGCGCAAGTGCTGTTATCGGAGCGGTAAATGGAGCACAAGCTCAACTGCCTGCTAAAACCAAAGTGCTGGCCGATATGACATTAGCTAATAGCTACTTTATGCAGAAATGGCCAGATGCGGGCGCCAAAGTTACTGTTAAAGGTATTACCCGAACCAGTAACTTATGGACGAGAGCTGTTTATTATGAAGGTTTGATGGCTATGTACAAAATTGATCCGCAGAAAAAATACTATGATTATGCAGTTGATTGGAGTGAAAAACATGATTGGGGCCCTCGTGATGTAGTAACCACCCGCAATGCCGATAACCAGTGCTGCGGGCAAACCTATTTAGATCTTTATCTGATAGATAAAAAGCCGGAGCGTATTGAAAAGATAAAGCAATCTATAGATCTGATGGTGAACAGTGAGAAAAAGGATGATTGGAACTGGATTGATGCCTTGCAAATGGCTATGCCGGTTTACGCCAGGCTGGGCCAAATTTATAACGACAATAAATACTATGAAAAAATGTTCGCCATTTATAACTATACCAAAACGGTTCACGGTGGTAGTGGCTTATACAATACAACAGATCATCTTTGGTGGCGCGATAAGGATTTTGTACCGCCATACAAAGAACCAAATGGTGCAGATTGCTATTGGTCGCGCGGTAATGGCTGGGTAGTAGCCGCTATGTTACGGGTTTTGGAGATCATGCCTGAGAACGCTCCCCACCGTAAAGAGTACCTGAATGTTTATAAAGAAATGATAACAGCCCTGGTTCCGCTGCAGCGTGCCGATGGCTACTGGAATGTGAGCCTAAAAGATTCAACCAATTTTGGTGGAAAAGAATTGTCGGGTACAGCGTTGTTTACCTATGGAATGGCCTGGGGAGTTAATCATGGTATCCTGAAAAAGAAAACCTATCTGCCTATAATTACCAAAGCCTGGAATGCTATGTCGGCGGAGTGTTTGCATCAGGATGGTATGTTGGGCTTTGTACAGGGAACCGGTAAGGAACCGAAAGATGGGCAACCGGTTGGTTACGACAAAGTACCCGATTTTGAGGATTATGGTTTAGGTTGTTTCCTGCTGGCGGGTAGTGAGGTTTATAAATTAGGTAAATAATGAGGAAGGTATTTCTATTTTTTGTTTTCGCTTTTTTAATTTCAATAGCCGCATTTGCCCAAACAGGAATAGGTGGCAATAAATCGGGATATAAAAAGCAAGGCAATACATTATATTTTACAAATACGAATGGCGATGTTCAAATTGAGTTTTGTTCACCGGCTATGTTTCGTGTACGGGCAAGCTGGAGCCGTAAGTTTCAACCCGATGAGCATTTGATGCAGGAAAATTACAATTGGCCTTTGGTGGATTATAAAATGACTGATGCTAAAGCCGCATATATTATCCAAACATCGACGCTGATCATTACGGTGAATAAATCACCATTTATTATTAATGTATCTGATTCCAAAGGCAAAGTGCTATCGTCAGAATACTTACCTGATAGCAAACAAAATAGAGGCCTGTATCATGTTGGCGATACAGTGGCATGTACTAAAGACCTGATGCCCGATGAACATTTTTTTGGCTTTGGCGAACGCATGGATTTTACAGACCAGCGTAATAAATTGGTTAAACTTAATGTAGGCCGCGGTAAAAATAAAGATAACCTGCTTGGGGCCTACAATATCAATGAGGCCAATTATTCTCCCGTGCCATTTTTTATGAGTACCCGTGGATATGGCATTTATTTGCATAATTCTGCTGCTACAACATGGGATATGGGCAGCAAAAGTGATAAGGAATACAGCTTTAAAGCCAATGATGGCGAACTGGATTATTACTTTATTTACGGGCCGGCGTTCCCGGCTATCCTAAACAGTTACTTATCCATCACCGGAAAGTCGCCGTTATTGCCGCGTTTTGCTTTTGGTTTGCATATGGGGACCTACAGCGGAGGTACCTGGGGACATGAAGAACTTACATCAGACAAATATGTGATAGAGCTTGCGCGTAAAATGCGCGAGATGGGTATACCGGTTGATATTTTATTTTTAGATTCTACCTGGCGCCTGTTCGGCAAAAATGGTGGTAAAGGCGCCACCACATTTGAATGGCGCGAAACATTTAAAGATCCTAAAGCCATGTTTGACAGCCTATATGGCATGAATTTTAAAATGGTGGGCCTGCATATTCGCCCAAGGTTTGATAATGCTAAAAATCTAAACCTGCTTGACCAGGCACAAGCCAAAGGTTTTACCTATCCTGAAGATGGTAAGCCGGGCGAGTTTGTAAACTTTTTTGACCAGCAGGCTGCAGATTGGTGGTGGAATAACGGGGTGATGAAAGTAGCATCTATTGGCGCAAAATTCCTGAAAACAGATGAAGGCAGTGCCTTTGGTTCCTTAGCTAACGAAAGCGATAAGGTTGGCCCAACAGGGAGGGCTGTTTCACAGCTGCATAATGTATTTCCAATTGCCTACGCTAAAGCACCGTATTTGAAATTTCAGGAATATAATGGCATCCGTGGGCTTAACCAAACACGTGAAGGATATGCGGGTATTCAGCGGTATCCGTACATTTTTGCTGGTGATTGGCCAAGCGAATGGCAGTATTTTGCTCCTGTTATTAAAGCTGGTTTAAACATCGGTTTATCAGGTGTTGGTTACTGGGCGCATTGCATGGGTGGTTTTGAGCATGCTGCCGATCCCGAATTATATATGCGCTGGGTACAATTTGGTATGTTTAGCCCTGTTGCCATGGTATTTGGGATGGATCATCCTGGCTATAAAGAGCCATGGAATTACGGTGCTGAAGCATTAGCCAACTTTAAAAAGTACGATGAGTTGCGTTATCGCCTCATTCCATATATTTATAGTAATGCCTTTAAGCAGTACCAAACAGGGTTACCCCTGATGCGTGCTTTGGTGCTGGAGTATCAGGATGATGCCAATACTTACAACATAGCCGATCAGTATTTATTTGGTGATAATATAATGGTTTGCCCGGTTACTGTAAAAGGAGCCCAAACCCGTACGGTTTATCTACCTGCTGGCGTTTGGTTTGACTACTGGACAGGTAAAAAATACAACGGTAAACAATACATCCATGTATTAACCCCTGCCGATCATTTACCTCTTTTTGTAAAAGCGGGCAGTATTATACCTATGCAGCCAACTATGAAGTATATGGATGAGAAACCAACAGATGTAATTACTCTGGATATATTTCCGTATCAGGCATCTGAATTTAAATTGTACGAAGATGATGGTGTCAGCCTAAAATATCAAAAGGGGCAGAGTGCAATAACCAATATCAATGTAACTAACAATACAGCAGACTGGCAGTTAAATATTAAAAAGCCGACTGGTAATTATATTCCGGCTCAGCATACCTATCTGGCTAAAATACATTGGAGCAGTGATCAGGAGCCGAAAATAATAACGGAAAATGGCGAAGCTTTAAAAGCTGCTGATAATGCAGGGACTTTGGATAAAATTGCCGGATGGTATCATGATAGAACAAACCATTTGCTTTGGATTAAATCCGTTCATAGTAATCGTGATGATATAGCTATTAGCATTAAATAAATTGATATAGCCTGATGAAGAAATTGCTATTCCTCATATTCCTATTTACCCTAAAGGCTGCCGCTCAGGTTCCGTCTAAAGATGTATACATGTTCTGTTATTTTAAAAATAATGGAGAGGATGGTTTACATCTCGCTTATAGCGGTGATGGATTGCAGTGGAAAGCCTTAAAGGGGGATAGTTCCTTTTTGATACCTGAGGTATCAAAAGATAAGCTCATGCGCGATCCATGTATTATCAGAGGAGCAGACGGCTTGTTTCATATGGTTTGGACAGATAGCTGGACAGATAAGGGCATAGGATATGCCGCTTCGCCCGATCTGGTGCATTGGTCGGCGCAGCAACAATTACCAGTCATGGCTAATGAGCCCAAAGCTCGAAATTGCTGGGCTCCGGAAATTACTTATGATGCATCAACCCAAAGCTATATGATCTATTGGGCCACTACTGTTGATGGTCGTTTTCCGCTGATTGATACTCTGGCTGAGAGTAAATACAATCACCGCATATATTACGTCACCACCAAAGATTTTAAAAGCTATAGCCCTGCAAAAATGTTGTTTGATTTTGGTTTTAACAGCATAGATGCCACTATAGTGCCGGAAGGTAAGCGCTTTGTTATGATCTTTAAAGATGAAACACTACACCCTGTACAGAAAAATATCAAAATAGCTTATACAGATAAACTGACAGGGCCATATTCTAAACCGGAAGGGCCTATCACCGGAAATTATTGGGCAGAGGGGCCAACTACTTTACGCATAGGTAACCGGTGGATAATTTATTTTGATAAGTACCGTGATCATCAATACGGTGCTATAACATCAACCGATTTAAAGCATTGGACTGATATATCAGAACAGATCAGTTTGCCGACAGGAATCAGGCATGGTACTGTTTTTAAAATTACCAAGGCAGAGTTTACCAGGTTAACAGGAAAGTATTAAATAGAAGTACATAATTTCAATATACTATGAAAAAAACGCTAAGCATCATTATTTTGCTGATGGGAGTGAGCAGTTTTTTATTTGCTCAGCAAAAGCCCTTACCAAAGCGGCCTAATATCATTATTATTTTGGCTGATGACATGGGATATTCAGACATTGGATGTTTTGGCTCTGAAACGCAAACCCCCAATCTGGATGCTTTAGCAACAGGAGGCCTCCGTATGACACAATTTTACAATGCCTCACGCTGTTGCCCAACCCGGGCATCGTTGCTTACCGGGCTTTACCAGCACCAGGCCGGGGTGGGTGATATGGTAAATCACCGTGATGTGCCCGCTTACCAGGGTTATCTGAATAAAAACTGTGTAACTATTGCCGAAGCACTTAAAGAAGGCGGATACAATACGCTAATGGCTGGTAAATGGCATGTAGGCACCGATCCGGAACACTGGCCGGTTAAGCGAGGGTTTGATCATTATTTTGGCTTAATTGATGGTGCAAGCAGCTATTTTAATCCAATAATGCCTTATCGCCCCAATCAAAAACTAACCATTGCATTGGATGATAAAGAGTTTACGCCTGGGGCAAACTGGTATTCGACCAATGCATATGCAGATTATGCAGTTAAATTTATTGATGATAATAAAGCAACCGGCAAGCCCTTTTTTCTGTACATGGCATTTACCAGTCCGCATTGGCCTGTACAAGCCCTGCCTGAAGATATAGCAAAGTATAAAAGTAAATACATGAAAGGTTGGGATAAGCTTCGCGAAGAGCGGCTTGCACGGCAGAAACAGTTGGGCATTATCAATAAGGATGAGAAGCTTTCACCCAGAGATAAAAGTGTACCGGAGTGGGATAGTCTTACCGCCGAAGAAAAAGAACGTTTTGATACCAAAATGGCTGTATATGCAGCCATGGTTGATCGTATGGATCAAAACATAGGCCGCATACGAGCTAAACTGAAAGAATTGGGCGAGGATAAAAATACGGTGATCATGTTTTTATCAGATAACGGGGCCAGTAATGAAAGCATTAAAGGGCCTGGGTTTACACCTGAAGTATTGGCCGCCAACAATAAGCCCGCCAGCGATCCAACATCATTTACTGCTTATGAATCATTGGGGGCTAATGTAAGTGATACCCCGTTTCGCTTGTTTAAACACTGGGAATATGAGGGTGGCACGGCTACTCCTTTTATTGCCTGGTATCCGGGTGTTATTCAACCCGGGTTACTGATAAACAAGCCAGCACATATTATTGATTTAATGGCCACTTGTCTCGACTTGGCAAAGGTGTCCTATCCTAAAATGTACCATGGCAATACTATAACACCAACAGAAGGCATTAGCCTGGTTCCTGTATTTAAAGGTCAGACCTGGGCAGGCCATAACGGATTATTTTTTGAACATGAAGGTAACTGTGCAGTTAGACAGGGTGATTGGAAACTGGTATCGCAAAGGCCTGAAAATAAATGGGAGCTTTACAATATCAGTACTGACCGTTCGGAACTCAATGATCTGGCCGATAAATACCCTCAAAAAGTTATGGAGCTTACCAAAATGTACAATGATTGGGCAGCCAGGGCCGGAGTTGTAGCGTTTGATAAATTAGGAAAATCAAAAGGCGAATAATTTAAAACGAGCAGGCTTTAATGGATTATTATAGCTGTTTTAAAAATGAATCTGAAAAATGTGTCTATTGTTCAGGTAGTTGTAACTGATAGCCCAATGGTGTACCAAACATATTTTCTTAACAATCGAGAGGCCCAGACCTATACCTGCTTTACCCGGATCGCCTTTAACAAAACGATTGAATAAGCTTGAAGCAGGGAAAGGCAAAGGTTGCCCATCATTGCTAAACTCCATATAACTGTCTGTTAATTTAACCGATATGTGAGTGTTTTTATCAGCGTGTTTTAACTGGTTAGATAATAGGTTTGATAGCAGAATGTCTAAGAGATGGGGGCTGGCATTAATAAAACAGGGT
>Ga0247742_10000117_pt1 | contig 68697 bp, 63 predicted proteins | sample UWRJL208509C2_FD_180944 | JGI IMG/M metagenome (GOLD analysis project Ga0247742, IMG submission 180944) | Plant litter microbial communities from Arlington Agricultural Research Station in Wisconsin, United States - UWRJ-L208-509C-2 | ecosystem: Environmental > Terrestrial > Plant litter >...
GTGACGACCAACGACCGGCCGGGGTCCTGGCGATTGTGGTGGAGACCACCGAACATATGATCTCCGAGCGCCTGCGCCAGGAACTCACCCACAACCTGGAGCAGCGCGTGGCCGCGGAGGTTCAGGCCCGTTCCGCTGCCGAAGAACAGTTGCGTCAATCACAGAAGCTGGAAGCCATCGGCGGCCTGACCGGCGGCGTGGCCCACGACTTCAACAACCTGCTGCAAGTGGTCGCCGGCAATCTGCACCTGCTGGCACGGCATGAGCCGGACAACCCCCAGGTGCAGCGCCGGGTCAGCGCCGCCATCGCGGCAGTGGAACGTGGGGCCAAGCTGACCTCGCAACTGCTGGCCTTCGCCCGTCGCCAGCCATTGTCACCGGCGGTGTACAACCCGCTGCGCATCTATGAAGGCCTGGGCGAGTTGCTGCAGCGGGCGCTGGGAGAAACCATCCACATTGATGTGCAACTGCCCCAGGATCCGTGGTGCATTAACGTCGACCGCAACCAACTGGAAAACGCACTGCTCAACCTGGCGATCAACGCCCGGGATGCCATGAAAGGCGAGGGCGTGATTCGGATCACCGGCGAAAACATTATCCTCAACCCTCCGGATTGCGCCGGTAAAAGCATCAACCCCGGTGAATACGTGCGCCTGGCCGTCGCCGACAGCGGCGCCGGCATGTCACCAACGATCTTGGCACGGGCCTTCGAACCGTTTTTCACCACCAAGCCGAATGGCCACGGTACCGGCCTGGGCCTGAGCATGGTGTTCGGGTTCGTGCGCCAAAGTGGCGGGCATGTTGAGGTCGAGAGCGTGGAGGGCAGCGGCACCGTGGTGCAAATGTATTTCCCGCGCAATTTGGGAGAGCCGGAAAACCACGATGCGCCCGTCGAGCTCACACAACCCACCGGCGGCCATGAGACGATCCTGGTGGTTGAGGACAACGAAGGCGTACGCGCGGCCGCGGTGGAATTGCTCGAACAATCCGGCTACACCGTGCTCACCGCCGAAGACGGCGACCGGGCCATGCTGATGCTCCAGGCCGGCCTGCAACCGGACCTGATCTTCACCGACGTGGTGATGCCGGGCCGGGTCAAAAGCACCGACCTGGCCGAGTGGGCGCGCAGGCAAGTGCCGGCGATAGCGGTGCTGTTTACCTCCGGGCATACCCGCGACATTCTTTCCAGCAACCACCTGCTGGGCAACGACATTCACCTGCTGAGCAAACCCTATGGACCGGATGACTTGGCGCAACGGGTGCGCTCGGTACTGACCTCCCGAATGATGTGACGAATGAAGATCCAGCCAGCAACACCAAGCCACTGTGGGAGCCGGGCTTGCCCGCGATGGCGGAGTGTCAGGCACCCCATCCGGTAACTGGCACACCGTCATCGCGGGCAAGCCCGGCTCCCACAGTTGATCTTCACTGCCTTGAACACACCGATAAGGTTACCCATGACTTCCCAGCGCAACCTGCCACCAGACACCTCACTCACCACCCAACGCCCTGGCTTTGTGCGGGTACGAGGTGCCCGGGAACACAACCTGCGCAACGTCGACGTGGACATCCCCCGCGACGCCCTGGTGGTGTTCACCGGCGTGTCAGGCTCCGGCAAGTCGTCGCTGGCATTCTCCACCGTCTACGCCGAAGCCCAGCGCCGCTACTTCGAATCCGTGGCGCCCTACGCCCGCCGCCTGATCGACCAGGTCGGCGTACCGGACGTCGACTCCATCGAAGGCCTGCCGCCCGCCGTGGCCCTGCAACAACAGCGCGGTACACCCAGCACACGTTCATCAGTGGGCAGCGTCACCACCTTGTCCAGCCTGATCCGCATGCTCTACTCCCGCGCCGGCAGTTACCCGGCGGGGCAACCGATGCTGTACGCCGAAGACTTTTCCCCCAACCTGCCCCAGGGCGCCTGCCCGCAATGCCACGGCCTGGGCCGCGTGTACGAAGTGACCGAAGCCCTGATGGTGCCCGATCCTTCCCTCACCATCCGCCAACGCGCCGTGGCGTCCTGGCCACTGGCATGGCAAGGCCAGAACCAGCGCGACATCCTCGTCACCCTCGGCTACGACGTCGACATCCCGTGGCGCGACCTGCCGAAAAAGCAGCGCGACTGGATCCTCTTCACCGAAGAAACCCCCACCGTCCCGGTGTACGCCGGCTTCACACCGGCCCAAACCCGCGACGCCCTCAAACGCAAACTCGAGCCCAGCTACCAGGGCACCTTCACTGGCGCCCGCCGCTATATCCTGCACACCTTCACCCACTCCCAAAGCGCCCTGATGAAAAAGCGCGTGTCGCAGTTCATGCAAGGCAGCCCATGCCCGCTGTGCGAAGGCAAACGCCTGAACAAGGCCGCGCTGTCGGTGAAGTTTGCCGGCGTGGACATTGGCGAACTGTCGCAAATGTCCCTGCTGCAACTCGCCGAACTGCTGCGCCCGGTGGCTGAAGGGCAGGGCGATAAAAAGCTCTCCGTGGAAAAACGCCTGGCCGCCCAACGCATCGCCCAGGACCTGCTCGAACGCGTCAGCACCCTGACCGACCTCGGCCTGGGCTACCTGGCCCTTGAGCGCAGCACACCGACCCTGTCCTCCGGCGAACTGCAACGCCTGCGCCTGGCCACCCAACTGGGTTCGCAGTTGTTCGGCGTGATCTACGTACTCGACGAACCCTCCGCCGGCCTGCACCCCGCTGACGGCGAAGCCCTGTTCGCCGCCCTCGACCGCCTGAAGGCCGCCGGCAACTCACTGTTCGTGGTGGAACACGACCTGGAAACCATGCGCCGGGCCGACTGGCTGATCGACGTCGGCCCGGCTGCCGGTGAACACGGCGGCCAGGTCCTGTACAGCGGCCCACCCGCCGGCCTGGCGCAGGTCGAAGCCTCGCAAACCCGCGAATACCTGTTCGCCGAAAAACGCCCGGTCAGCCAACCACCGCGCCAACCCACCGGCTGGCTGAGCCTGGAAGGCGTCACGCGCAACAACCTCAACGACCTCAGCGTGGACTTTCCCCTGGGCTGCTTCACCGCCGTCACCGGCATCTCCGGCTCGGGCAAATCCAGCCTCGTCAGCCAGGCGCTGTTGGAACTGGTAGGCGCAGGCCTGGGCCGCGTGGTGGAAACCGAAGACGAACCCAGCCTCGAAGACGACGCCCCGCAAACCAGCGGCGGCCGCATCAGTGGCGGCCTGGAACACATCCGCCGCCTGGTCCAGGTGGACCAGAAACCCATTGGCCGCACACCGCGCTCCAACCTCGCGACCTACACCGGCCTGTTCGACAACGTACGCAAACTATTCGCCGCCACACCCGCGGCGAAAAAGCGGAATTACGACGCCGGGCAATTCTCCTTCAACGTCGCCAAAGGCCGCTGCCCGAACTGCGAAGGCGAGGGTTTTGTCAGTGTTGAATTGCTGTTCATGCCCAGCGTGTACGCGCCATGCCCGACGTGCCACGGAGCGCGGTACAACCCGGAAACGTTAGCGATCAAGTGGGAAGGGCTGACCATCGCCCAGGTGCTGGGGCTGACGGTTGAACAGGCGGTAGAGGTATTTGCCGAAGAGCCGGGTGTGCTGCGCTCGCTGCAAGTGCTGCGGGATATTGGCTTGGGTTATTTGCGCCTTGGCCAGCCGGCGACCGAGTTGTCAGGCGGGGAGGCGCAGCGCATCAAGCTGGCGACCGAGCTGCAACGCAATGCCCGGGGCGCGACGTTGTATGTGCTGGATGAACCGACGACCGGGCTGCATCCACGGGATGTGGATCGGTTGTTGAGCCAGTTGAATCATCTGGTGGAGGCGGGGCACACGGTGATTGTGGTAGAGCATGAAATGCGCGTGGTGGCGCAGAGTGATTGGGTGATTGATATTGGGCCGGGGGCTGGGGACAGAGGCGGGAAGGTGGTGGTGAGCGGGACGCCGCAGAAGGTGGCGAAGAGTAAGGGGAGCCGGACTGCGCCGTTTTTGGGGCGGGAGTTGGGATAGCTAATGGCCGGAAGGGGTTTATTCATGGCTTTTCTCTCTAGCGTTCGGCACCTGGCGGGTGACCAAAGTAGGCCTTGTAGGCATGGTTGAAGTTAGCGGGATTGGCATAGCCCAGGCGGTAGGCGATCTGCGCCACCTGCCACTTGCGCTGACGAAGCAGATTGCGCGCAAGCTCCATGCGTTGCTGGCGCACATAATCCAGCATCGACTGGCCGTAGATTTGACTGAACGCCCGGCGCAGCGTGGTTTCCCCCACACCCAGGCTACGGGCCAGCGCTTGAGTGCCGGGAGGGTCGATCAGGTTGGCATCCAGTTGAAACCGCGCTTCATGGGCCAGGTCTGAATGACCGCGTACCGCAGGTATTGGCCTGGCAGGTTGAGGGGCAAGATGGGCTGCCAGCTCCACCAGCGCTGCCAGGCTCAGGCTTTCCTGATTAAGGCGCTCCAAGGCGCCTTGGTAGGGAGAGTGATATATCCGCTCCAGCAAACGCCCCAGTGCCGGGCACCCGTGCAGTCCCGAAAATTGAACGCCGTCATTGAGCAGGCTGAGTAACGGCTGGAGCGCCGAGTCTTCTTCGGCCAGCTCGCGCAAATAATCGCCTGCGATGCGTAGCCCGGCCATGCGCGCATGACTGCCGGCGGGCAGTTGATCGACGGTTTCCATGCTCTCACTCAGGCCCAGCACATGGACTGCGCCCGTGGTGTATTCATTGAGCACACCGTCGACCCGATGCTGCCACTGGCCGCCGAGCACCTGCACGATGCACACACTGTCGGGCAATACCTTGTGGATCTTCAGCGGCTCGGGGAACTGCAAGTCACAGTCGAAATACTGCAGGTCTGGCCGAACGGTCCGTGCGCGGTAGTGGCCGATGGCAGAACCAATAACCTGACGAGCGCTGTCGTCGAATACGCCGGCCTGGTCCAGGGGACCCGGGTGATCGAAGCAGAAGTGTGTGTCGAGATAAGGATTCTGGCGTTTCATCGAGAAGGGTTTGAGTCATGTCCTTATGTGTTCGCGCCATTGTACCCCGTCACTCGTCGTTGTGAACCGCAGTCTCATTGTTGTGCGCAACGGCCTGCACGGTTGGCAGATCGCCGAGGGTGACTTTCAATGGTCGGCCGTGAAATTCAAGGAACCTGAGTATGCTGATTTATCGCAAATGGGCTGCCGTGCTAAGCATGGTACTGGCCGTCATGACGGGCAATACCTTCGCTCAAGATCGCCCGGAAGTCGCAGATAAGGTCGCTGCGTATTCGGGTGAGGCCGGGGTGAAAGTCTGGACACTGCGTATCGGGGCCCGTGACGAAAATCAGGCACTGGTGCAAGTGGAAGGGGCTGACCACGACTGGAACCTGAAAATCCAAAAGATGTCTGTCGAGAAGACCAGCAAGGACACGCGCTATTACACCACGGTAGACGGTCAGAAGTTCGTCGTACTGATTCTGCAAAACGGCTGGGGAGAGCTGTACTTGCCAGGCGAAGCAAAAGCGCTGGCCGTCGCCTATAACGAGGCGCTGGCGAGTCAGGGCAATGCGCAAGCATTTCTCACTGACTATCTCCAGGCGAACTGAGCCATGAGCCTGTTGAGACGATGGTCGTGGGGCCTGGCGATGTTGCTGCTGCCGCTGGTACTGATGGGCTGGAGCAGCCTTCAGAGCTGGCGTGCCGACAGTACCCTGGAAGAAGCGCAGGTGATGCGCCAATGGCTCGCCAGCCCGAGCGATGAATTGAGGCAGCAACTGCCGCAACAATGGCGCAAAACGCCGGTACTCCCGGACGACAGCCTGCGCGGCTACCTGCAGCGTGAGGTCGCTCGGGCCGATGCCGACCAGGGCTCGGTGCACATGCGCCAGGTCTTGGCGTTTCTCGGTTACTGGCTGGCGGTCGCGGCCGTGCTGGCGGGCTGCGCGACCTGGGTAAAACTGCGCCTGGATGCCTGGCGCGCGTTGCGTTCGCGGGACTTTCTTTATGACCGACTGGTCCTGAGCTGGCGTGCGCTGGGGCAGTGGCTGGTGGTCTACACCGGGTTGATAGTGGGGGCGCTGGCGATGGCCCTGCTGTATGAAGTCAGCTGGGGCTGGAGCAACCGCCAGAACAGCGGCATGGTGATACTGCTGGTGGTGGTGCCCTTGCTGGTGATGCTGTACCTAGGCGTGCTGTTGATTGGGCGCCTGCGTCGGCAATGGCAGGATATGGAAACGCCGCAATCCGGGTTTCTGGGGCGTTCAATCAGCCGGGCCAGCGCCCCGGCCTTATGGGAGTGGATAGAAAAACTGGCAGCCGTCACCCGCGCGCCCGTGCCAGACCACATCGTGATTGGGGTCGACCAATCGTTTTTCGTCACCAGTGTCCAGGTGGCCCTGCAACCCTCGGGGCAACTGTTGACGGGCCGTACGATGTACCTGCCGCTGACTTTCCTGTCGACCTTGAGCCAGGAAGAAGCCGCCTCGATTATCGGCCATGAGCTTGGCCACTTCAGCAGCCGCGACACCGAGCGCGGCAGTGAAGCCGGGGCACGGTTCAGCCTGATGTACATGCATTTCCTGAACATCAGCGCGGTGGATGACATGCCGTCCTGGATCGAACGCCCGGCGATCTGGATGACGTGGCGCTTTCTGCACCACTTCCAGATAGCCGTGCACCATTGGAGTCGTGCGCAGGAATTGGTGGCGGATAAGGTCGGGGCGCAAATTGCCGGCGAGCGGCTGTTTTGCCAGGCGCTGCTGCGCGTCATCGCCCTTGATGCCGAAGTCAACAAACTGCTTGGGCAGCGTACCCACAGCAACTTGATCCAGGCGTTAGCGGACCACCTTCGCCAGGCTCCGGTGATCTTGAACGAGGCGGTGATGGATCACGCGATCGCTCATCCGTTCGATACCCATCCCCCCACTGCCGTGCGCCTGCAGCAACTGGGTGTGGTTCTCGACGACCAGTTGCTGGCCCAGGCAACACGGACGCCCACCGCGCACGACCGGCAGTGGTTCAGTCAACTCACTCATGATCCGCAGTCGGCTGAAGATGCCAACAAGAATGGAGTACCGGTATGAACCACCCTGATGATCCACTGGCCAGCCTGGCCCAATCCCTCACTGAGGATTTTAATCAGCACACTGGCGATCAGTTGCAGGCGGCCATCCAGGAACGCGAGGAGTGGTTGGCCGAGGTTCCCGCAGTCACCGAACTGGCCTACCCACGCAAGGTGCGCCGCACCCTGTTGCTCTTTTCAGTGTTCGCTTTCGTGATGGCTGGCGGGAGTGCATGGGATGGCAAAAACGCGTTCATGGGAGGCATTTTTGCAATCGTGGCGCTGGTTTTGCTCAGCGGGGTGTGGCTGCACCGTCGGGCCGGCGAGGAGATCCTGATGCGCCTGACCCATAGCCACTTGTGGTTTCGCAACCTTGATGCAGAAATCGATCTGCTGGATATCGGTGATATCCACATCAAAGAGGGCCGCATCAAGCTATGGATCACGCTGACATTGCGCGAGGGTGCGCCATTGCCCGCCTTCAAAAACGCTGCGGGCCCCCTGATGCCCCACGTCAAGATCAAGCGCTCCCGAGAGCCTCAGATATGCTTGACGCTGTTCGGCCTGCAACTGAACGGTAAAGTCCTCACCGGCGAACAAGTGCTGGAAATGCTGGACACCTACTGCAACGCGGCGCGTGTAGAGGGTGAGTTGCGGGCGTTGAAGGCTTCCTGAAGGGGTAGGGGGCTACACCCGTGTGTGGCGAGGGCGCTCGCTCCTCGCCACACACATTGATGTATTCGACAGTTTCAGCGACTTGCCTCGGTACGCCACAGCACAGGCCAATGAACCTGCTCCAGCCCCATGCAGGTGTTCATTTCAGCCGCATGCGTCAGCGTGAAACCGTTACCGTCGTAGCGCCAGCGCAGCGCAGTGCCACAACCCCCCATGCCCATCGCCATTGCCTGGCTGCTCAGCTCACCCGTGGCCGGATCAAAATCGACCAGGCCGTTGGGCTCTCTTTCCGGCAGATTTGGCACTTCGGCGACCCGCGCTGGGCGCGCCTGCTCAGGGTGGTCCAGGGGCGCCTGGTAGATATTGTAGAAACAGTTGTATGCCCCACAGCCGGTTTCGATGATCACCAGCGCTTGATCTGCACTCAAGGCATAGGCGTTAGCCTTTGGCGCAACGCCTTCATTCAGATCCGCTTGCCACTCCTTGCGCGTGGCCGCCACCACAGCATCCGCGACTTCTTTTGCCCTGTCCGGGGTTAGCGCAACGGGTGCCTGCCAACTCGGTACCGGCGGTGCGGCCGGTGCTTGCGGCACGCTGCTGGCGGGCGCCTGCCCCTTGGAAATCAGTGCGTCCTGTGTGCCAACCCGCCCCTGAACCGAGTCGATCAGCAAAAGCGCCGCGCTCATCCCGTTTAGCGAGGCGACGGAGGTACCGCCCTCAATGGGTAAAATCAACTCCCGCCCGTTGCGCAACTCTGCAATCAAGGCGTCGGCATTCGTTCCGGTCAGAGCAAACACCTCAGATACCTCACCTTTTTTGAGTTCGCCAGGCTCGAATCGATTTTTCAGCGGCTTGCCATCGAGTGTTGGCTGACCATGGGGGGCGGTGTAGCTGAACACGCCTACCCGCAAGTCTCCATGTGGGCCGGCTTCACGGGTTACCCGCAGGCTGAACGTCGAGATACCGATATCGTCACGCTCCGGGACGGCACCGATAGCCGTGCAGGCACGCGTGTTATCACAGCCGACAATCCAGTCCTTGATCGAACGCTCCAAAGGGACATTATCGGCGGCGTTCGCACTGGTAACTGCAGCAGCCATCAGGAATATGAGGGGGAGTCGGGTCATCAAACAGGTGCCTGTAGACTGGAAAAACGCTATTAGGGCAGGGTTCTTTGCCAATACCTATTGCATGGCCGTCAGGCACAACAGAAACCCCGGCTGGAACAATCGGTACGGTGTTCCAGCCAGCGCCTGAACGTGGGATGTCGCCAGTCCAGTGCGCTGCACATCAGGGTGACTTTGCGCCGTTGCGCCCCTCAATGCTGCGCACCAACGCCCCAAAAAGCTCACCCTGCGGCATCTCGCTCAAGGGAATATTCGCCTTCTCGAACCACTCCCGATCCGCCTCTGGGTGCGGGCCGCTCAGAACCACTACCCCGTTTTCATAGGTGTAACGCGCTGCCGCCACATCACCATTCCGGTAGGTCGCAATGGTTGAAGAAGGCAAGGTCGCGTCAGGCCTGGGGAAGTAAGGCCCATCCTGATAAAAGACGCTATCGGCTTTCCCATCCCACACAACCTGCACCGCCGCGTCCGCAATGCCCGCGACCTCAAACCCAGGCCTGCCCGCCTCTGAATCAAGGTCGTAGGGTATCAGGCCAAAGTTGCTGTCGTCGGCCAGATAAGCACCCATACAAAGCCCCAGGTAGCGCCCACCCTGGGCGACAAAGTCACGAATGGCCTGCACCCGCGCATCCCCCAAACTATCAAGCGCCGCAGGGATGTCCTGACCGCCACCCGGTTGAACGTAGAGGTCATAACGAGCGAGGTTTTGCGGCGTGATGTCGATCGATTCATCGGCACCTACAAAGTCAATCTGCGCAGTTGGGCGGACGCGTAGCAGGGCTGTTTTGACATTCTCTGAACATCCCTCGCAGCCCGCCGGGCCTCGGTAGATAGCGACATGGGCGATGGGGGTTGCGGCGTGTACCGAGTAAGGAAGCAGCGTGAAAAACGCAAAAAGCGTCGCGGCGATGGCGTGCAGATTCATGGTTGTAGAGTCGTCTTAAAGCTGATTGGGTCCGATCGGACTTTGTGATTCGAAGCCTAAAGCCAATAGCCACTTGAAGGAGTTAACATTTGTAAAACGGCTAGGAAAAATCGGGATTGATGATCGCAACGACGGTTTTCCCATTGAAATTTATGGGTTTTCCTTTAGTGCATAAATATCGAAGAGAGCGTTTCTTCCATTTTCAGTCCCCGGAATTTTTCAGGCCGTTTGAGTCAGCTCTCGGCCATGCGCGAATGCTATCGGCCAATAGCACACACTCAAGTATCGACTATGCTTGGAGCGATTCAGCCCTGTACCTGAAGGATCTAAACAATGGGGTACCTTGTCGTTGCTCACGCGATGAATGTGAAGCCGGAGTTAGAACCACTTTCTACGTTGCCGGTGAGCATTGGTTGGTCATTGCACCAGGATGAAAACGCCACGTCGTTCTACTTAGACACGTTCAAGGCTGGCGAAGAACGGAAATGGCCCTTTACGTCTATGCCACCCATCAAGGATGTACCGCTTGAGCTCCCTCAAGAATTGGCAGCGCTATCGCGGATATACAAAGTGCTTAAGGATGCTCAGCTAGCCGACTACTTCAAGAGAGCTTTCCTGAATGTGAATTTAGCGCTGAGTAAAAGCCTTCAATTACACGTTTGCAGCTTTTGCACGGATGACGACGGGCTGGATTTTGTGTGTGTATCGTCGAATGGTGAACTGCAAAGACTGCGTTGCGTTTGCGGTGATCTGGATATCACCTACGAGCTTGGGACGGTCATGATCCAGCCGCTTCTGATAGATGGGGTTGAAGGCACCGACGCAAGTGGTCTGCATGACCCAGAGAACGGCATTCACGTCTTGAGTCGGAATATAACGCCCTCATCATTACTGCATGCGGTGGCTTCAGCAGAAACCACTCGCTTTCTACAAGCAGAAAGCCCCCCTCTGGGTCTAGGTAGCTTCGATGGTCTGGACGTCGCACCGGTAAAGATTGCAGGCTCTAAGATCGCCTCGCTGAAGCCTGAGGTGGTTGCTCAGAAAGCGTGGTGGAGGCGGTGGTAGTTGTATCGACGACTTCGACCCAAGCCAGGAGGTTTTTCGGGGAAAAGTAGCCAATTATCAGCATCGAAAAATTGGGGCCGATAATGGGGGCAGTTTTCAAAAAGCTACCCGTCACGATGGGCTGCAATCGGCCAAGAGGGGCCGCTCGCCCCCGGCGACCGATTCCAGTAGTAAAGATGCGCCCCGTAAAACATATATTGCGTTACCGTCTATACTCGATCATGGAGACCGATGACGACATACTGACAATGACAAGTAAAATAGATGATGTGCTTTACATTTCAGAAAGCAGCTTTGATAGGCAAATCCAATTGCTTTCCGAATTTGCGAGTCAAACACCACTCGAGTTGGTTGTTTGGCTTTATCCGGACTCAAGTGCCAACAGCATAATGGGTTTTGACGTTCATTCGCCCACTGCAGTCAATGCAATATCCGTTACAACTTACTCCGACGGAATTATCGGCAGGTGCACTCAACGACTCCCAATAACTGACGATCTAATTAAAAGAATCGCCCTCAATGAATGTGCTTTTATGAAAAGTTGCGCCAGTCTATGCGTCTACTATCTTGAAAATTTCAACTGGCAAGCGAGTGTGATATTTCACGAGGGAGTTATCTTGGTTAGGGATCACTCACCACTTGTTAACCTAAAATCTTTTGATTTCAAAGCCTCACCAAATGCCCCCTCTTGGTGGTGATAGGCGTCGGCCCTCTAGCGGCAGGCATTTCCTATAAGGGGGCGATAGGCAACGCCATCACGAACAAAGTAGTTGGTCGCTTTGGCAGTCCATCGGTCGTATTTTCTATTGATCCTAACGCAGTAAATTGGGCGGACGTTGGGGTACTAATATCAACGTAGAATTTGGTGGTTATAACCATTTTTAGGGGGTGGGTATGCGTAGTTTAAAAAGCCCGAAATTCAAAAAAATCAGGCCTCTAATTGCGATAGTGTTGATCGTCGTGATCGCAGGATTTGTGCTGAGGTACTACGAGGCAAAGGATGAGGCTAATATTGCGTTTGAAGAGTATTTACGCTCAAACCAACAGATCGCTACTCAGGTAGGCAATGTAGCTTCCTTAACATTGCTGAAGCGGTTTGCATATTATAAAAGTGACACTGAGCCAGGTTTTCATCAGTACCTTTACTTGGTCAAAGGCGAGCATGGGAGCATGACTGTAGAAGTCAGAAGGATCGAGGGGAGTTCGCAGATTGTGATCAGTGATATACAGCAGTAGCAGTGCTGTTGAAGGCAGTAAGGAAGCTGAATTAATGCCTGTTTTGATTCTGGACTGGCAGTAAACACTGGTCTTGGCTTGCCAGCCATCTTTGAGGTGCCGGACAGATTGGAGGCTCATGCTTTGCGTACCGGTCTTTGTCGGATGGGTGAGCGCGTGTTTTCCATGCCCACTCTCCCCGGAATTAGCGCGGTAGTTGAGATGGGGCGAATCGGCTCTAATTTTGTAGAGCATTGAAAGACTGCTTTTGGCCGTTAGCGGCCCCTCACGAAACGTCGTTACCGGCCAATAGCGAACGTTCCCATACCGACGTACTTCAATGATCTTCCAAGCGGTACAGCGCCTGAGCATGAGACGCCGCCAGCCCAATGCGCTGCAAATTACGGCGACTCTGTGAACTTGGAAGCGCAGTTGCAGCAATCACCAGGCTGCCGTGCTTCTTTGCTTGCTCTATCCGGTGAGATATCAGCGCTCCATGATAGCCCAAGCCTCGTGCATTTTTTCGAGTGGCAGCCGTGCCCAGGTAGGCAACGCCATTGCTGGCCAGGTACATCAACGCGCCTGCAACGACTTGCCCATCAGCTTTAAGGACGTAGATTTTCAGGCGTTCATTCGACATCAGTCCTGCAAAACAAGCCTGGCTCAACTGACGATGCTCTGGCTTGGTATGAAAGCCACTCGCATGAACTGCCGCGAACTCCGGGAGAGAGTCTGAAGTGGCCTCTTCGATGTTGAATAATTGGGGGGTCAACACCGCATCCTCGATGGGGCACGCAAGCTGCAGATGCGTCCACCCCCTCAAACGCTCGAATCGCTCCTCACCCACAAAAGCGAATTGCTCCAACGTCGAGGCTTTCCCGATAAGGGGCGTTACTGTTGAATACTCCGCTGACTCCTTGAGCAAGCTCAGCAGTGAAAGGGGGTTGCCGGTGCTGTCACCGTAGATACGATTGAACATCGGGCTAGGTGTTGCCTTCACCTGAAAGCACGGAAAGGCCCCATTGAAAAACACACGAGCACCAAAAGGATTTCCACTAACCCGCGACAAGCTCTCAACGCGGGAACACAAGTACTCGCTTTCTGCGGCTTCGATGGCATGCGCCCATTCAACATCCATGTGCATCGTCTCTTTGCAAGATTTCCAGGGAAGGTAGCGGTAAATCAACCCCTACGCACCTGCGAGGGCAGTGAAATAGATTGTCAGGCCAATGGGAGAAGTTTGGGCATCTGCCACAGAAGAGACATCGCTTGGCTTGTCGATAATCGACCCGGCTGCGTACATGCTCAAAGCCAATCCGATGTGCGATGACTTGATGGAAGAGGCAAGCCGCTATGCGTTATCCGGCCCACGCTCAAAATGAACACGCCACGTCCAAATAAAGGAGCAGAAAGGGCCCGATTCATTTGATTGAAACCCGATCTGACCGTAGCGACGCTCACGCCTGGACTAACAATCCGCGTCAGAAGCAGGGCTTGAATCAAGCACCGGCCGATGCTCCCACTCACTGATGAAACCGGCGCCCCAGCGCATCCAGCCGCACCGCAATCGGCGGTAACCGCTCACTGCTCCTGGCCAGCGTCTCCACATCCTGCGCCGTATTCTGCGCAATGCTCTGCACCGACTGCAGCCGCCCGACAATCTCCACATTCGCCGTGGATTGCTCACGGGTGGTCGACACAATCCGCCCATTCAACTGATCGATCTGCGAAATATCATTGCCCACCGCCCGCAGCATCTCCACCGCCAACTGACTGTCCTCCACGCAGCGCTCCACGCCCTGGCGACTGTCGTGCATGGCCTCAACCGCTTGCCGGCTGCCGTGTTGCAACCCTTCAATAATCGTCTTGATCTCCTGCGTCGACACCGCCGTGCGTTGCGCCAGGCTGCGTACCTCATCGGCGACCACGGCAAACCCGCGCCCTTGCTCACCCGCGCGGGCGGCTTCGATGGCGGCGTTGAGGGCCAGCAGGTTGGTCTGGTTGGCGATGCTGTTGATCACCTCCAGCACCGAGCCGATCTGTTCGGCTTGCACGGCCAGCCCTTCGACCGTCTCGTTAGTGTCGTGGAGGCGGGTGGCGAGTTGAGTGATTTCCAGCTGGGCGCGGCCGACGCTTTCCTGGCCACGGATGATCTGCTGGCTGGCTTGCCCCGCGTGCTCGACGGCATGCTCAACGTGCACGGCGATATGGCCCATGGCATCTTCCATGCGCTGCATGGAACCGGTCATCTGGGCGATTTCCGCCAGTTGATGGCGCGCGCCTTTTTCCAGGGTGCCGCTGGCGTGGGCCAGCTCCTGACCGAGTTGGCCGAGGCCGTGGGAGTCGCGGGCGACGCCGTCGATCAGGCCGGTGATCTGGGTCAGAAAGTGATCGAAACGGGTGGCAAGGGAGACATGGACTTTTTCCGGACTGCCCTTGACGGCCTCACCGCTGAACTGAGTGGTGACGGCGAGCATCTTTTCGAGCATTTCCTGGCTTTCTACCGCTTCGGTCTGGCTGTGCACCGCGAGGTAGAGCAGGGCGACCGTCTCCATCACCACGTAGAACGCGTGGATGAAAATCATGCTCCAGCCGCCGTGATGCTCCATCACAAACACCGGGAAACCCTGATGCTGCAACGCATGAAACACCACGTGATGCACCGCGATGGTGACGGCGGCCACCAGGATAGGCAGCCAGTCGCGGTAGAAGGTCAGCACCGCCAGCAGCGCGAAGATACCGAAGTGCGATTCGATGACACCCTGGGCCTGGTTGATGTGCAACGCCGCCATCACCATCAGCCCAACGCCAAGGGCGCAACGCATCAGGCGGGTGCCGCCGATGACGCGATAGGCCAGGGTCAGCACCACGCTGGTGCCGCCGCCTATGAAGAGCGCTTGAAGCAGCGTGTCGTGCCAGAACGCCAGGCCGAGGGAGAAGAGGGTCATCAGCCAGATCAGGGCGAGCATGATGCGGTCGGCTTTGCGGTAGTGCTCGATGAAACGGGCTTGGGCAGGCATTCACTCGTACTCCATGTGGACGGGCCGGGGTGAGGCAAGCATGCGACGTGCCATACGGGCATGCTGGGAGCGAATCGGGTGTGGGGGAGCAGGTGGTGATTGGTGGTAGGAGGTTATCGGCGGTGTTGGGTGGGGCTTTAGGGGGGATAAGCCAGAAGCTGCTTGTTACGAGGGGCTGCAATCGGCCAAAAGCAGCCGGTCAAAGCGTCTAAGAAACCAGGGGCGATTCACTTACAACACCAAAAAATCACGGGAGCACACACCCATTATTAACCCAATCTGTTAAAGAAGCACCCACGCGATCAAAATCATCTGGATCCATGCTACCCTGATCAACTATATACACACCCGTTCCTTCATACGGGACTAAAATAGCTCTGCCTCCGCTATCATCTCCGATAGCGAGATACCCTGCCGCATATTTTATCGCGCCCATAGTTTCATTTCTTTCAAAAACGTCCTCAATGGCATAAATAACCAGTCCATTCTTGTGCCACACCCCGTTAGATTGACTCAAGAGAAACTTATACTCACATGGAATTTTTTCTTCTAATTGCCGCTCTAAACCCTGAAGTTCGTATTCAGAAGCACCAGTTCCAAATTCAATCACACCGTTCAAATTTTTAATATTCATTTAAATACTCCTATCGATTTAAAGTATTTATAATTATCTTTTATAGCCTTACGTGCCACCGACTCTGACACATTCGCGTCTATTTGAATTGCCCCGATTTTCCTAGATATGTCAAAGTCTAAAAAAGGCGCAAGCCGAGGAAAAGTTCAATACATCCGATTATGGCCGATTTCTGCCGGCGGCGACAGGTAGAAAACGAGCCATTGCGGTCAATCGATTTGATACGATGAGTTGGATGGCGTATACCAGTGAACTCTGGAGGCGACATAAACGTGTTTTTGCGTCTGAGGCGTGAAGGTGGTGTCGAGTGTGCCCAGTGCTATCGAAACCCAATCGGAAAATTCACCTTGAGAACGTGACCAGAACAAAGTCGAACCACACTGAGCACAGAATTCACGTTGCACAGACTCTGAAGAATACTTAGTGATATGCCTGGCGCCGTTGAGTATTCGTAACGCGCTTCGGGGCACGCTACCATACGAAGCGAATGCTGCACCGTGACCTTTACGGCATTGACTACAGTGACAATGACTCACTGCTTTTGGCGTAGTCAGTAGCTCATACCTGATTGCTGAGCATAGGCAGCTTCCCTTGTAGATCTCTGTCATGCCTTCGTCCCTGTCGCTGGAAGAGGCGCCAGCTTACTCACTTGAATCTGATCAGTCGAACGTCTGCTTCTGGCCGTTAGCGGTCTATCACGCCCAGCAGCTATCGGGCAGGAGCAGACGCTGAGCGAGCGCCGCTGACCTGCTGAACACTATCAACGATCCACGTTTCCGCTGACTAATTACTCGCTGCGGCTGCCCCGGCGCGCGCGTTATGGTCGTCCCGTGGCGAGCGGCCAAAGAATGCTTTGTAGGCACGACTGAACGCCGCCTCGGACTCATAGCCCACCGCAAAACCTACGTCGCCAATACGGCTGGCTTTGGTGGCCAGCATGGTTCTGGCCAACGTCAGTCGCCATTCATTTTGGTAGCGCAGGGGCGCACGCCCCACTAGGGCGTTGAAGCGTTCGCAGAAACTGGAGCGCGACATCCCCGCCAGCTTCGCCAGCGCGTCGATGCGCCACTGCTGCCTGGGCTGCTCGTGAATGGAGCGGAGCACACGGGCGATGCGCGAATCGGACAAACCGCCCAGCCATCCGGATGCGGCGCCTTGCTGTACCCAGGTGCGCAGCACGCGAATAACGGTAAGGTCGATCAGCCGCGAGACCATCAACGCGCCACCGGGCTGCACGTCATGAGCTTCCAGCAGCATGAAATGCAACAAACCTTCGGACCACGGCGCCGCGTCGGCCTGCTGGATATGAATCAGCCAGGGTAGGGCAAAGAGCATGGCGCGAAAGCTGCCGGCATCGAACCAGAAGCGGCAGATAGCAAGCGTGGTTGGGCCGCCGCTTGCGGCGAGCTGCAGGTGTTCCAAGGTGTGGGGCAGCAGGAACACGTCGCCGGGCTGCACCTGCGCGGCAGGCTGGTCGTTGCGTTGAATGCGCAACTGGCCGCTCTGCAACAGACAGACGTGGGCACTGTTGCGGTCCAACTCCAAGTGTTCACCGGGGGCGAGGTTGGCGGAGTACACGCGATCGCCGGTCAGGCGCATTTGTGCCAGCACCTGGGACAGGAGGTCGCCGCTGGCGAAACCCTCCAGCTGCATTTCCGGAAGAATGGTCAAGTGTTCCGGTGAATTGGTCATGTAGGCCTGGCCGCACTTTGACTAACGTAGGGCCACAAGTATAGCCCAGTGCCACGAGGGGCCAGAAGCGTTTTGGCTCCAATAGCGGTGGTGACGAACTATGCCGATCATCCAACCTGAAGGAAGTGCTCCATGTTCGGAATCTCAGCCCTTGGTTGGCTACATACCCTAGGTAGCCTGCCCGCCATTCCCTTGGCCGCTTATATGTTCGTGCGTCACGGCCGCATCGTTCCCCGTTCCAGGCCCGGCCTTGCGTATCTGGTGTTTATGCTGCTGGGCGCCGGCTCGGTGTTTCTTATCGCCAAGCAGCCGGTGAGTAACGCCATTGCACTGCTCACGCTGGTATTGCTGCTGGCCGGCTATGGGGTAGGGCGCATCCGCGCGCTGGGCCACGCCGGGGTGTACGTGGAAACCATTTTGCTCAGCGTGACGGCGTTCTTCCTCATGCTGCCCACCGTCTCCGAAGTGCTGCGCCGTGTACCCGACGGCCACCCCATTGTCACGGACTTGCATGCGCCGCTGCTGATCGGTGCCCAGATCGGCCTGTTACTGGCCCTGATGCTCGGCGTGACTGCGCAGGTGCTGTATTTGCGCAGGCAGGGTGCGCAGCGGCGCGCTCTGGCGGGCTAGGCGCTGGCGGCGCCTCAGTGATTGCCGAGCATGTCGCTGGCCAGTTCTGCCAGTGCACGCAGGCGGTCCAGGCGCCGCATGTCCTGATGGTAGCCCATCCAGATATCACGAGAGGGCGGCGCTTCGTTGAGTTCAATGCGAGTCAGGGCTGGCAGTTGGTCGCCCAGCAAGCGCGGCAGTACGGCTAACCCCAAGCCCCGCGCGCACATCTGCGCTTGCACGGTGCGGCTGCTGCTGGTGAACACCGTGCGCGCGGCGGGCAGCATGCTCTGGAGCCACAGCACATCTGGGTAGTACGCCTGCGCGGTGTTCATCAGGATCAGCCTGCAGCCCGCGCCATCCGCACCGGGCTCGAAGGGCACGGCGGCGCTGATGTACAGGCCGTAGGGCATGGTCATCAGCCGGCGCTGCACGATGTCCGGCTGATCAAACGGCACAATGCGAAAGGCAATGTCTGCTTCGCGGCGGGTGAGGTCCGATAGCCGCTGCCCGGCTATCACTTCTGGTACCACGGCAGGGTTGCGGCGCACCAGTTCGTTCAGCACCGGTGCTAGCACGTAGCCGGCAAACCAGTCGGCTGAAGAAATGCGCAAGATGCCTTCGGGCTGTTCATCACTACCATCGATGCGCCGGGCGATGGCCAAGGCGCTGCTTTCCATTTCCTCTGCAAGGCAGAGGATGCCCTCGCCGATCGCGGTCGGCACCAGGCCTTCGCTGGTGCGCCGGAAAAACGCCTGGCCGCTGGCCTGTTCCAGCGCCTGCAAACGCCTGCCCACGGTGGGGTGGCTGACGCCCAGTTGCTTGGCCGCAGCGCCCAGAGAGCCGGCACGGGCTATCGCAAGGAAAAACCGTAAGTCGTCCCAATCCACTCAACCACCCCTTACAAAAATGAACGCGCAATGTACAGCGATGGCAGTCCCGCCAGCGCCTCCCAGCTTTCAAACTGCGGCCACGTTTAGCCTGGCAGAGTCGCCAGACCTACCTCACGCCGTTCAATAGTGTACGTAGCGGTGCGCTGGCCAGGCCAGGGACGTTTTAGAACCTGCCGGCCACGTGCCGTTTTCTGGAGGCTTTGCCATGAATCTATCCACCCCAGCCACAGCCACGGTATCCCGGCGCTGGTTGGCCTTTGCCGTGCTGCTGGCCGGAGCGTTCTTGCCGCCGCTGGATTTCTTTATCGTCAATGTGGCCCTGCCGTCCATTCGCCAGGGACTGGGGGCGACGCCGGCTCAGATCGAGTGGGTGATCTCGGCCTACGCGGCCACCTATGCGGTTTTTCTGATTACCGGTGGGCGCCTCGGAGATCTGTTGGGCCGGCGCCGGGTGTTTCTTGCGGGCATGACCGGCTTTGGCATGGCTTCGCTGGTCTGTGGGCTAGCGACCTCGCCATCATTGCTGATTGTTGGCCGGGTATTGCAAGGGCTGAGCGCCGCAGCCATGGCGCCGCAGGGGTTGGCGTCCATCCATGTCTTGTTTCCCGAGCATGAGCGCTCGCGGGCGTTGGCAGTCTATGGCGCGGCGCTGGGCTTTGCCGCCGTGATCGCTCAGGTGCTGGGCGGCGTGCTGATTGCGGCCGATGTTTTCGGGCTGCAGTGGCGAATTATTTTTCTGATCAACCTGCCTATCGTGGCCACCGTTTTCCTGGTCGGCATTCCCTTTTTGCCCGACACCCGCAGCGCCACGCCGGTGTCAGTGGATCGCCTCGGCGTGCTGCTCTGCGCCCTGACGCTGGGGCTGCTGGTGGTGCCGCTGGTGCAAGGCCGCGAGCTGGGCTGGCCATGGTGGCTATGCCTGATGCTGCTGAGCGCGCCGGTGGTGGCCGTGGGGTTATGGTGTCATGAAGTAGCCCTGCAGCGGCGCGGTGGTACACCGCTGCTCAGTCCTCAACTGGCAAGTTCGCCGCGCTTGCTGGCGGGGCTGGTCAGCGCGCTGTTTTTCTATGTGGTGTCAGCATTCTTTCTGACCTTTTCGGTATACCTGCAGGACGCCCTTGGCGCTACACCGGTAGTCACCGGCCTGATGTTCGTACCCTTTGGCGTTGGCTCCCTGATTGGCCCGCTGACCACCCCCGCCGCGGTCCGCTGCTTCGGCCGTTGGGTACCGGCCCTGGGCATGTTGCTGGAAGTGCTGGGCTGCCTGATATTAAGCGTAGCGGTGGGGGCTGCGGCTGCCGGTGAACGGCCGGCCTTGGCGCTGATGATCACAGGCGTCGGGCTGTTAGGCTTTGGTCAGGGTTGGGCATTGCCGACCCTGATTCGCAGCATGCTCGATCGCGCCCCGGCCGGTGGCTCCGGAATGGTTTCCGGTCTGGCCAACTCGGCGTTGCAAACCAGTGCCGCCCTCGGTGTGGCGGTGCTCGGCGGCCTGTTCTATGCCGTCGCCGCGCCGGCCTACAGCCCAGCCACGGTAGCCCATGGCTTTATTGCCGCGTTGATGGGCATCGCCCTGAGCCTGAGCCTGTCCGCGCTGCTCGCGCTCTACGCCTCAGTACCTCGTTCCAAGTCCCTCTAGATCACCCCAAATTCTTTAGTAAGGAGCTCCACTATGTCTGGCAGATTTTTCAATCAGGTCGCTGTGGTCACCGGCGGTTCAACGGGTATCGGCTTTGCCATCGCCCAGGCGCTACTGGCCGAAGGCGCCAAACGCGTTTACATCACCGGGCGTTCCGCCACCTCGCTGCATAGCGCGGTGGCCACGCTGGGCGAACGGGCGGTTGCGGTGATCTCCGACGTCAGACGGCAGGCCGACTTGGATGCTCTTAGAGAACTGGTAGAGCAGGGCGATGGCAAGCTCGACATGGTGTTCGCCAATGCTGGCATCTGCGAAAAGAACCCTGTCGGTGAGACCAGCGAAGCCAGCTATTACAGGCTGTTCGATATCAACGTGAAGGGCGTTTTCTTCACCGTACAGACCTTGCTGCCGCTGCTCAAAGACGGTGCTGCCATCGTGCTGACGGCATCCATCTGCTCCAGCAATGGCATGGAAGGCTTGAGCCTGTACAACGCCTCCAAAGCGGCCGTGCGCTCGTTTGCCAGAACCTGGGCCAACGAACTCAAAAGCCGCAAGATCCGCAGTAACGTGCTGAGCCCCGGCTTCACCCGCACACCGCTAATGGACAACGGCCTGAAGATGGACGAAACGCAAATCCAGTCGCTTACTGAACATGTGTCTGCAATCGTGCCCCTGGGCTACATGGCCAACCCCGATGAGATCGCCAGCTCGGCCTTGTTTCTGGCCTCTCACGAAGCCCGCTACGTAAACGGCGTCGAGTTGATGGTCGACGGCGGTCTCTCACAGATTTGATAAGGGCAGCGCCGAGGGGGCGCTGCTATGCCCCCGAAGAGCAGGTGATACTCCGATCCGGCTCGGCGGAGTTTCCCGGAATCCGGTGAGAAAAGGAGAAACATTTGTTTCTCTAATCTAAACGTCCGCTATTGGCCGATAGCAGCCGGTCGTTCCGTAGGCTGCACGCCATCTGTGAGCTGGCAGTATCGGCCCGAGGAGGGGAGATCAAAGTTGATCCAGGCGCGGCCATTTGCATGTGGAACAGCAGGATCAGTCATGTGATTGCCCTTCTCGGCTCGTACTGTCCGCCTTCAATCGTCAATTGTCCTGGTTCTAACCGGGACGTGCTTAACCACCATTAGCCCGGTTGAACTGCCAACGCGTGGAACGACCCGCTATGCCGGCAAGTCTACCTGTATCTACTCATGGGTAAGGTACAGCGCAATGGATAAGACAATCACCGTCGATCAACTAGCGACCACCGACCTTGGATCAATCAACGAAATATGGCTTGGCGGGACGCATACCCAGCTATGCCTATGGCGTGGCGAACAGGTCTTCACCCACGAGATGATGAGCGAGGGCACCCACGATCAGAATGTCCAACGCCTGTGCTTGCAGTTGGTCAACCCTGACGATCAAACCGCCGTAGCCAGCGTCGAGGTAATTGTGCGCGAACGGCTGAAAAAAATGGGGAAGGAGGGCGAGTTTTATCCCGCAGAGGAGGCTGATACTCATCAATAAGAAGAGGGGTATCGGTCATTCAGCGGAAGTTGATCCAAAGCCTGTTGTCGCTTGGAAGCGTATCTTCCGATGATGATCCAGGAACGCTTAGGATGACTCACTCAATTCAGTAACACCACGGAGCAGCCAACAGGTTATGGATATCGAATTTCGCGGTAATGGCATGCGTGATAACCCGTCTGTAGGTACATGAATCGCCCCTGATTTCATAGGCGCGTTATGGACTCAACCGGTTTGTGTAGCCATCCAGGTCAAAAAATGATGGAGCTGAGTCGTAAATTTCTTTGGCTTGGCATCCGGGTTCCTTGCCTGGGACAAGAAAAAAGAGATCTGCATTTTCATACTCGGGTAATGCTGAACAAACTGCTCGACAAGCTCTTCCAGTGTTTGCGGCCACATCAGGTCCTGTTCAGAGCGAAGCACTTGAGTTGACCGGATGAGTTTGCGCGAAGCTTCTCGCTGCAAGCGCAGCGATTGCGTCGGTGTGGTCGCCTGGTCGATAAGGTCGGCATACCGGGTCAGTACGGATTCAAAGTCACCATTCACGGCAATGGCGATATCGCGCGACGGCTTGAACCGGTCGAAGCGTTGGGTCAGATCATTGCCCCATAAGCAACGACAGTGATGCTTGAGCCAATACCCCCAGCTCATTCGATTGTCAGGTGCTAATACTTCAGCACGACTACCGATATCGAAATCGATCTTGGTGACTTCGGCATGCCGACTTTCCAGCGTGCGCCTTTTCGACTCCAGCATTTCCAGATCCTGCGAGGTAGGAGGGCTGTGCAGAATAAGGGTTAGGTCAAGGTCAGAAACCCCCGGCACGGCGTCGCCTCTCGCGACACTGCCATAAAGATAAATCCCGTCCAGCAAAGGTTCCGGCCGCGCGAGCGTCATGCAAACGTCCGTCAGCAAAGCCTGAAACTGTGGCTGCGTCTCGACGTTGGACACGGCGAGGATATAACCGTCCGCATCAATGCCACGAGGTTGGAGTCGTTCCATGAAGCCGTCCGTGAGTGGTGCTCAGTAAAAATCGGGGTCAAACCCCATCAAGACGTGCGCCGGCCTTCCAGGCTGGAAAACACGTACATACCCGCCAGCATCGCCACTACGAAGATAAGAAATTGCCAGTGCCCGGTAAACAGAAGGGCGACCGCAGGCCCAGGGCAGATACCCGAGAACAAACACGCTGACGGACAGCCCGATCAGTTCCTGCACAGGAGAGTCGGTGAGGGCTGTTGCTCAGCGAACCATCATAACCATCCGTGCGGGTCGGGGTCTGCGCAAGTCAGATTTTGCTGCCGCCCCCCATGGAATGGTGAAGCCCTGCTTCTAGTACTAAAGGAGGTGTCAATGCCCGCTAAAGGACCATTTCGGTCTGACGCCATAGGTTTAGGCTCAGCTTTGTGATCGTCAACGATGACAACAAGAGGCGCCGCATCACTTGCGAGATGAGTAGAAAACCTCACTGACTCCCGTGTCTCCATAATAAAAAGAGGATTTATCATGAGTAGCACCTTCTTCATTCCTTCCGTGAACATGATGGGCATTGGCAGCCTCGACGAGGCGATGCTCGCAATCCGCAAGTACGGGTTCCGCAAAGCCTTGATCGTCACCGATGCCGGCCTGGCCAAAGCCGGCGTGGCGGCCAAGGTCGCCGGCCTGCTGGCCCAGCAAGACATCGACTCCACCCTGTTTGACGGCGCCAAACCGAATCCGACCGTCAGCAACGTGGAAAAGGGCCTTGAATTGCTGGCCCGCAGCGACTGTGATTTCATTATTTCCCTGGGCGGCGGTTCACCCCATGACTGCGCCAAAGGCATTGCCCTGTGCGCCGCCAACGGTGGGCACATCAGCGACTACGAAGGCGTCGACCAATCCGCCAAGCCACAAATGCCACTGATCGCCATCAACACCACCGCCGGCACGGCGAGTGAAATGACGCGTTTCTGCATCATCACCGACGAAGTCCGCCACGTGAAAATGGCCATCGTCGACCGCAACGTCACCCCCCTGTTATCCGTCAACGACCCTTCGCTGATGGCCGCCATGCCCAAGGGCCTGACCGCCGCCACCGGCATGGACGCACTGACCCACGCCGTCGAAGCCTACGTGTCGACCGCGGCCACACCGATCACCGACGCCTGCGCACTCAAGGCCATCGAATTGATCTCGGCCAACCTGCGCACCGCCGTTGCCCAGGGTAGCGACATGACCGCCCGGGAAAACATGGCCTACGCGCAATTCCTTGCCGGCATGGCCTTCAACAATGCTTCGCTGGGTTATGTACATGCCATGGCGCACCAACTGGGCGGGTTCTACGACCTGCCTCACGGCGTGTGCAACGCGATCCTGCTGCCCCATGTGTCGAGCTTCAACGCCAGCGTGTGCCCGGCCAGGTTTAAGGATATTGCCCATGCAATGGGGGTTGAGACTCAGCATTTGGATGCGGAGAAGGGCGCTGCGGCGGCTATCACGGCCATCCGTAAACTGTCTGCGGATGTGGGGATTCCGAGCGGGCTCGTTGAGCTGGGTGTGAACGCTGACGATATTCCGACCCTGGCAGCCAATGCCATGAAAGACGCCTGCGGCTTTACCAATCCGCGTCCTGCCCATCAGGATGAGATTGAGCAGATTTTTCATACGGCGATGTGATTGATGTGAGGTGATGCTGGAGAGAACGCCCCGCCTTTGGTTGAAGTGCGGGGTGTTTTTGTTGGCTGACCGATAGGGTTGGAGTGGCTCACTGGCTGGCCGGCGGTCTGTCACGAGGGGCAACTGTCGGTCAAAATCGATCGTCATGCATTTACCAATGCAACGCCTATTCAATGTCCGGTCCGATAGAGCGCTGTAATGCCCTCTCTCCGCCTTTCCCTGTGGGTAACTCGCGGCAAGTAGCAGTCATAAAGACTCTGGAAAACTAGAGTAGATTCAGCAAGGAATGGTAGAAAATGTTCTACAATACAGCATCACTTCACCTAAAAACTTCGGCTTTATCTTTTTAACTTCAGTGACAATTTCGTATTGTTGTTTCTCCAACCAAGCCCATACATCCTCTTTAGAGGTTGAAGCCAACTCAATTTCATGCTCTAAAAAATCCCTGACCAGCGGACTATAAATTATCGCAAAGGGTTCATTGGCTATAATACGATAGGTTGCGCCGTAAGATCTTGCCTGAGTGATATCAGTAGAACATATTATAGCGGCACTTCTGGTTTTTATACCAAACCTCTGAAAAAACCATTCGTCAGAGTATTCATGAACTTGCATGGCAGTCTGGCGGGGGGCGGGGGTAGCGGTGAAAAATATTAACGTGCACAGCCGATTCTAATTTTTTGTCGAAGCCCCTATATAATGAACGCATTGCTTTTCCTTTATGAGGTTTTCGTCCGAATGCTAACCACTACCAAGGAAAAATCGGTGTCAGAACACCATTGCTTTAAATGTGGTCTGACCCTATTTTCACTATTTTAAATTCTTTGCTCTCAACACTATGCGTAATGGTAGTGCCTTCGATAGCATAAACTTTTATACCAAGCTCTGTGCCGGATGGGGAATCAAGATCAGTGAATAACGCTGCCTCAAAGCCTTGCAAAATGCTTTGAAATGCTGGTGGTGTTACGGTATTTCCAAGCAGGTCAAAATCATCACCACGGCGCTCATTGATCTTGAGATAAGAGTTAAGCCCGCCCTTATTCATTGCTTGAATGGTTTCTTCTGAAATATGCGAAATTTTTGCTGTAAGAATTTCTTTACCAATCGGCTGATTCTGCACGAGGTTGTTACGCAGTATCTCACTGTAAATATTAATAAGTCTTTCGTCGCGCTCAGAAATCTCAAGACTTAAAATTCTAAGCTCATTATCAACTGCCAAGGCAATTATCTTTGCCTTATCTACTAACTGCACAATATGCGCGAAAAATTCATACAATGGGAATAGGTCGTGATTAGCATTCTCGCCAAATTGTAAAATATGGCCATCCAAATTGAATTCAATGACCATTCTAGACTGTATATCACGCTTAAGAAAACTGACCGCTTTTAAAAGCCTAGGTAAATGCGCAACGTTTGAGAACCTTGAATCAATCCATTTCTGAGGATTAAAATTGTAATCAATCCTTATTTGGAAAGTTTTAGCGTTGTAAATAAGTTTTTGACTAAATAATCCATCAAGGCAGTCCCCTATGATAAAAAGGTTATCGCCAGCAGTATGGAGGTAGGAGTCGAACGAAGCCAACTCAAACTCAGCGCCGTGTTCGAGAGATCTAAAATACAGAGTGGACGATACAATAGTTTTCTGTGGTTCAAGAACCAGCACACCATCATTTATTTTTTGATTGAGCATTTCAAACAGAGCAGAGCCAACGAACTCAAACTCATTAGTACTCAGTTCAATACCGTCTCCAGTTTCTAGAAAATTTTTCCATTTCTGGTTGGCTTCGCGGGCAATGTCTTCATCTTTAAATCTGATGTTTATTTCCGCACTTTCACCCGGTTTGACACTGATTTCATGCGAAACATGATTGCCTCTAGCCGTGGTCTTAATCACGAATCGCAGATCGAGCTGACTAAGATAGTTTTCATACCCACGAACAAATCCAGAGAGAGGCGCTTTGCCAAAATCCCCCATGCCTGTATAGGCGAGCTGGGTAGCGCTGGCGACAGCCTCGACTAGCTTGTGCTGTAGCTCATCAGGCCCTATGGAGGTCTTACCTATTAACTCTATAGCACGCTTCTCAGCTTGAAATTTCCATTGCTCTAGCAGTGCAACTGTAAACCGAGCTTCATCGGTATCAATAATCTTCGAACAGGATTGACAGAGCCAGATTCCGTTAGCCGCTGCGCTACGTTCGTCCGCTGTCATATGTGCGTTGTAGCGGCGTGCGCCGGGGCCTGGTGCGGCTGCGGTAATGTGAGCAGCAACGCCTATGCTTGAATGGCCGTTCCTTTTCTCCATTGTCGGGCCGAAGGTGTAAGCCCTGCAGTCAGGATTGGAGCATATGCCACCGCACATTTCCCGAAGCTGGTTTTTAACCGACTGTAGAAAATCGTCCCTTACCTTTCTTTCTTCTGTTTTCTGGGCTTTTTCAGGTTTGGCAGCTTTGATTACATTTCCTTTTGTCATAATTGACTCTTTTGTTGGTCTTTTCCGCGGGGGCTTTTTAGCATCGACAGGATCAAGACTCTATAGGCATTTATCGGGCACCTCAAATGCTTAATTCTAATCACTTACTTATCTTTTCGATTGCATCACTCGCGGCACTAACAATATTTCCGTACATTGCCTCATCAATCTTCTTGGCAGAATAAATCCGTGCCCTTTTTCTGTTGGATGAACCTTATCCACAGCTATTTTCGTAGTCAGCGTATGGCCTGCATTTGTGATGGTCATTATTCGATGGAGACCGAAAATACCTTCATAAGTTTGTTTTTGAGATTTTTGTCGCAGATTTGATAGATGTCTACTGCCCTGATCAATGCATCCACCTGCAGCTCACTGTGCTTGGGATAAGAGAGGACTGCCTCAATTTGAGATGGTGAAAGAAACTTTGCTAAATATTGATAAGGATTTGTACCACTCTTTACATGCGAAAGGATCATGTTCCATTTTTGATACTGGCGCAGGCCCTCATGGATTTTTGTATACTCAAAATATTGTTGTAAAGCTTGAGAGTTTTGATCAATTACAGCGCCTTTGTGCCATGCGTAATATGCTTGTGCTTGCTTTTTGTATGTTGTAAGTATTTCGTAAAGGTCAACACCGGCGTCTAGATCTTGGATGTATTTTTTTGCATTAACCGTCCAACTGCTCCAAGCGAGCAAATCTTCCTTGTTTATTTGAAAGTGCGCCGTCCGCGTACCTTTTTCCATGTCGTAGTTTATCGACCAGTTAGCTTCGGCAATACGCCAATGTGTGTTGAAATTTCGCAAGTCTTGCAGGAAATTGTGCAGCCCAGGCGTGGTGAAAATTTCAGCTCTTTTTATGCTTGGTCCATCTACTTTGTGTCTGTTGTCAAAGATTCTGGCGATATCTACTAAGGTCATAAGTGAGGAAGTGCAATAATATAGTTTTCGCTTTACCTCTCTAGCATAGTGCTCTGCCGTTTTTTCATTGCTCTTATTCCAGAATTCTGGGTCTTTGCTCCGCTCGCCAAAAATACAAATTTCATCAATGAGCTCGGAAATGCTGGTATAGAAAATCCATACCGTATCACCCAGCCCCTTCAAGTCATTCCAGATTTTTCCGCCGGGAATTCTATCAATTGAAGGCTGAACTTCCGTAAATTTGTGCGTCATTGCTGCCATAATTTGCTTCCGATTCCACGGATGCGAAATAGTGTCTAAGTAGCCAGTCATGTAAAACTTCCATAATGAACTAGTATTTGCAGGTAGCGCCTACGCCGTCGTAGGCAAGATCAACTTAATGCACTTAAGTCGCCCCTGATTTTCTGGGCGCATCCGACTGGCTCCTTTGGCCGATTGCCGCCTGTCGCCAGGGCCAGCAACCGACCCATTGCAGCGCGCCAGCACGGCCAGAAACCGGCCAAAAGTAGCCGCTCAACGGTGTCTAGGAAAGCCGGGACGATTCATACTCGGCGCCTCGCTAGTAATGCGAAGCGGAGTACTGCAACCGGTGCGCGTGGCTAGCTATCTCACCTCCGGCTCAATTCTAGACCCTAGCCTATGTGCTCTGAACCTTGTTGGCGCAACCAATGCTCTATATTTATTCCTTAGAACGTTCAGAGCAATGCCGTGCTCATGAATTTCCTCGTCCGACCAGTTCTCAGGATTTACCCAGTACTCTGACTTGAACTCGCAAATTAATGCTAAATCTTCATTGATGTGACGCAGCGGAATCGCGGCGGCGGACCAATAAATTGACAGCTGTTTTTGACTATCTAGGTTAACTGGCTTGCCGCTTTCAATGCCGCGATAATATAGGTAGGTTTCGTTTAGCGCGTGTGATATTGCTCTGAGGGCATTGTCCTTAAGATCTCGTTTGTCTTTAGAGAAATTCTGAATTGGCTCGATTAAAGCTGTCAATTGAGACACTATAAGCTCTAACACGCGACCTCCTTGTGACATGATATTAAGTTAAGAAAGCATCGTCCTGTCCCGACGAGCAACGTATGCACTATGCGTTGTTCGCTTCTCTCATCGCTGAAAAATCTTACTTGGCCTCTACCGCTCTTCACGATAGCTGCCCCTAACTTTTTCCATCACCTCAGCACTGTAGATTACAATTACGGCCTGCACTGGCTCTCTTGCAAAAGGTAGCCTAATGCCACTGCAGACGTCTACTTCAGTGAGATCCTACGCCTCAACTAACCCCAAAGCGGGACCTGGCGAACGTCCGCTTCTGGCCGAAAGCCGACATTCAGCATAGCGCATAGCCGGAGAAAAGCAGGGCCCTGGCACGTGTGCCGTCGCTGAGCCGCTGTAGATGCCTACAACGCCCCAGCGACTAATCGATTGCGTGCACTGAACGGTAAGTACTATTGGACTACGTCTGACTTTAGCTACACGGCACCTCCCGATCCATCAACTTCCCCATCAACAACACCCCCAACTCACTAAGCTGGTGAATCGCCAACGCCACATCACGGTCTTTCCCGCTCAGCTCTTCCGACAGATCAAGCAGCAACGCGCTGACCGAGGCAAAGGTTTCATAGCTATTGATGATCAAACTTTCACTGCTGGCATCAGCAGCCACACTGAACAACGCACCCGACGGCGGGGCGGTTTTGGCGGAGGAGGGATTGAGATAGTGATCCAAGGCACGGTGCGCGGCTTGGTTGAGTTTCAAATCGGGAGATCCCGGAGGATTCGGCGTTACCTTGAACATCGTTAAGTTCCTTGCTCGGGCTTCCACCCCGTTGCTACTAAACGAGGGGGTGGCAGCTGTACGCAGGTTAGTAGACCGGGGGAACCTAACAAAAACCGGCGCGCCCGAGGGCGCCCTACGCACAGCCACCATCAAGCACAGACAAGGACGTCCGACAGATGAAGCTAATGCACACGTTAGGTTGGACCTCGGGCTACTAAACCCGATCACTGAGTTTTCAGCGACCGAGCAACCTTAGAGACGCCCACCCAGGTGCACAAGCCGGCGGATTCTGACGCAACTGTAGGCAATGGAGCAAGGTGCGGTGCTCACTGCCTCCAGCCACGGGACTGAATTCAATCAGTCCCGTTTTCCTCGATTAAGCAGGCTGAGCCGCCAAGCTATTACTCACCTTGCGCCCCAACACCAGCACCGTCACAAACCCGGCGCCCACCAACGCGGTCGCCAAACTCAACAGCACCGACGTCCCCATCTTGTCGACAATCTGCCCGCCAAAGAACGAGCCCACGGCAATGATCACCTGGAACAACGCGACGAACAGCGGCATGCCACGCTCCACATCCTTGGGCGCAACCACAAACATCCAGATACTCGCGCACGCCGGGAAGGCACCGAAAGCAAAGCCCCACAGTGCGATCAGCATCACGGCGCCGCTCATGCCGGTGGCGAAGTAGGGGAACAGGGCGGTGCTGGTGCCGATCATCAGCGCGACCAGCAGCAAGGTGTGGCGCACGCTGCGGTTGGCGGCGAAGCCGGCGAAGACGTTGCCCATTACGCCGGCCACGCCGTAGAGCAGCAGCAGGGAGCCAATGGTCGGGCCGTCGAAGCCGGAGCTGTTTTTGAAGAACGGCGCGACGTAGGTGTACGCGGCAAAGTGCGCCAGGCCGATCAGCAATACGGCGATCAAGCCAACCCGTGCTTGTGGGTTGATGAACAGGGCCGGCAGGTCGGCGATGCGAATGGCTTTTTCCGGTTCGAGGCGGGGCAGCAGGAACATCTGTGCCAGCAGTACCGGGATGCCCACCAGTGCAGTGACGAGGAAGGTCATGCGCCAGCCCATCAGGCCGCTCAGCCAGGTGCCGACGGGTACGCCGAGCACGGTGGCCAGGGTCACGCCCATCATGATGATCGAAGTGGCTTTCGCTACGCCCACGCCCTTGGGCGCCAGGCGGCCGCTGAGGGCGATGGCGGTGGCCCAGAAGCCGCCGATGCTGATGCCCAGCAGTACGCGGCCGAACAGCAGCAGGCTGAAGTCGCTGGCGTAGGCCACCACCATGTTGGCGATGATCATGATCAGGGTCAGGCCGATCAGCAGGTAGCGACGGTCCATGGCGCCAATGCCCACCGACAGCAACGGGGCGGCGAGGGCGGCCATGATGCCGGGCAGGGTGACCATCAGCCCGGCGTGGCCGGCGCTGATGCCGAGGTCGGCGGCGACGTCGTTGAGTACGCCTACCGGCAGGAACTCGCTGGTGACCAGGGCGAAGGCGCCTACGGCCACCGAGAGAATCGCCAGCCACTGCTGCAGGACGGTTTGTTGATTATGTTCGGGGAGGCCGCTAGGGGCCCGGCTTGCGCTTGGCATGGTGTTGGGTTCCGGGAGGAGATTTCGCCTGCGGGCAGACGGGAGGGAGAAAGTGGAGGCGATTATAGGAATGGGTTTTGGTAAGCCAATAGGCGACCGGTTCGATAGTAATCATCAGTCTCGTTGATAAGACTGCCTGCGTAGAGCGTTCTCTTCCGTGTAGACCCTCGCGATTGCCCATGGCCCGACTCCGCGTGTAATCCGGCCCGATCCCGCGCGCCAGAAAAAATCCCCCGCTGCATCCTGAGCCTCGGCATGTCGGTTTTTACTGATGTGCCGAAGCGTTTCAACGCCGATCAAACAATAATAAAGAGGTGCTTATGCCCGTGCTTCATCGCCCTTCATCCCCGGTTGAACGCAGCGCGCTTCATGTGTTGGTGTGTGCGTCGACACTTGCGCTGTCGTTAACCGCCTGCGCGGCCACCCCGGATCCCGCGAAGCCTTATCCCCATGCACAGGAACCGATTGGCGACGTGCAGGCCATCTATGACGGCAGGCTCAGCGAGGACTTGGCGGTCACTACCTTCCGTAATACCGACCGGTTGTTCCCGACGCGCACGATCAAGGCGGGCGGCCATCCGTTCCCGTTACCCCGCAGCAGCCAGCCACTTGGGCCGGTTGCCTTTGACTACAAAGGCAAGCATTACAGCCTCGATGACTACGTGGCGATCAACCGGGTAACCGGGCTGTTGGTGCTCAAGGACGGCAAGATCGTCGATGAGCGTTATGAAAAAGGCAACACCGCCGACACCCGGTGGATGTCGATGTCAGTGGCCAAGTCCATCACCTCGACCCTCGTAGGCGCGGCGCTGCAGGACGGCGCCATCAAGAGCCTGGATGACAAGGTCACCCGTTATTTACCCGCGTTGGCCGGTAGCGGTTACGACCAGGTCACCGTGCGCCAGATCCTCTCCATGCGCTCCGGGATCAAGTGGAACGAGCAATACACGGACCCTACCTCGGACGAGCGCCACTTGATCAAACTGCGTAGTGAACAAGTGCCCGGGTCGCTCCTCAAGTTCATGGCCAGCCTGCCCACCGCCGCGCCGCCTGGCACTCGCACCAACTACAGCACCGGTGAAACTCAAGTGTTGGGGCAACTGGTGAGCGCTGCGGTGGGCAAGCCACTGACGCAATACCTGAGCGAGAAGATCTGGGCGCCTTACGGCATGCAAACCGATGCCAAGTGGTGGCTGGATGGTCTTAATGGCAATGAAGTGGACGGCAGCGGTATCAGCGCGACGCTTGAGGATTACGGGCGTTTTGGGCAGTTCGTGCTTAGCGGTGGCAAGGCCGGTGGGCAGCCAGTGTTGCCTGAAGGCTGGTTGAGTTTTGCCAGCGCGACTACGGGTTCAGATGCGGCGTACGGTGACTTTGCGTCCATGTGGTGGCCAGGTTGGACCGACGCCTCCAAAGCGGATAAAGCCTTTACGGCGGCCGGTACGTTTGGTCAGTACCTCTACATCAATCCGACCAGGAATGTGGTGATTGTGGTGTGGCAGGCGCAGACCAAACCCACGGGTGGCAAGGTGATTGACGATATGTTTGCCTTTGATGCGGTTGCCAAAGCGCTTCAATAACCGCGAAGTACCTGTGGCGAGGGAGCTTGCTCCCGCTGGGGCGCGCAGCGGCCCCAAAAAAATGGGCCTGCTGCGCAGTCCAGCGGGAGCAAGCTCCCTCGCCACAGGCTACGGGCTACTCAGCGAGTGTGTACCTCACATCGCCGCCCGCAACGACCGCGGCGAAAGCCCATAATGTGACTTGAACCTCACCGCAAACCGCGACGCCGACGCATACCCGCACGCACTGGAAATCTCCCCGATGGAATCCCTGGAGGTTTGCAGCTGTTGCAACGCCGCCCCCAGCCGAACATTTTCCAGGATGGCCCTGAAGCTCGCATCCTCATTGGCCAGCTGCCGACGCAACGTCGATTCCCCCAGATTCAGCTGCTGCGCAACCGTGGCAACGGTCCAGTCCCTGGACAGGTTGCTGCCGATCAACCGCTGCACGCGTTCACTCAAGGGGTCGTTGCGATCCATCAGCAACGGTCCCGCCTGGCCGGCCAGGCACAGGCAGAGCAACACGGCCTCGCCATAGTGGGTGCACAAGGCCGACGGGGCGCCGGTGCTCAGTGCGGTCAGCAGTTGGTCCCAGGCTTGTCGGGTCTGTTTGTCCAGGCGTACGCACAGGTCGGCATGCATGCTGCCCTTGAACTGCGCGCCATACCGGGCAACGAAGTTACGCAACACCGGCACCGGAAACGACACCACATCAGCGATGTAGTCACCCTGGGCACCGGGAAAGTTGGTCACCCCAAGCTCGCGGCCCGCCGGCAGTAGAATCAGGTGCTGTGGGCCGGCGCGCATTTCGCGCTCATCCCACTGCATCAGTTTTTGCCCCTGGCGCACGCGGCAAAGGGCGCTCATGAAGATCGGCACGCGTTGCAGGGTGTGATGTTGCCGGGCCCTGATCACGCAGCTTTCGATGATGCTTTCCCGGTGCCGCAGACCTTCGTGAACATCCATCGTGACTAGCGTCCGTAAGGGGCCGTGATTGTGGCCTTGGCCAAGCTGTTGGCATTGAGCATGTAGCCGACCAGGGCGCCGCTGGATTGATTGTCGATCGGCAGGGTGGCGACTTTCAACGCCCACACGGTGAATTGATAGCGATGCGGTTTATCACCCACGGGCGGGCAGGCGCCGCCGAAGCCGGGTTGGCCGTAGTCCGTGCGGCCTTGCACTGCCCCGGCCGGCAGGTGGGTGCCCACGTTACTCGGCAGTTGGGTGACGGAGGGGGGCAGGTTCACCACCGTCCAGTGCCACCAGCCGCTGCCGGTTGGTGCGTCGGGATCGTAGACGGTGATGGCGAAGCTTTTGGTACCCGCCGGGGCGTTGGCCCAGGACAGGGCAGGGGAGGTGTTGCCGCCGCTGCAGCCGAAGCCGTTGAATTCCTGCAGGTGCGTCAGCGGGCGTTGGTCGGCAATGTCCGGGCTGTTGAGTGAGAAGCTGGCGGCGTGTCCGCTGGCGGCCATGATCAGGGTGATCGCGGGGGCAAGTGCTTTGAGTTTCATTGCGGTGATGTCCAGGCGTGGTTTGAGCCTTGATCCTAAACAGCGCGTAGGCACGGCACTGCGCCGAAGCGCTCGATGATTGTGCCGAAACGCTCTGCTCACTAAGGCTGAGCCCTCAGCGTTCGGATGATGAACGCATGCAGGCTATTGACCGCCTTGGACCCGCGGGACGCCCGGCTACGCAGAATCGAAACCTCCATGGGCTCAATGCTGCCCAAACCGTGCTCGTCACCGAGTACCTGAAGCGAATCCTGCACGGTGCATTGGGTAATCGCGGCAATCGCGAGCCCGCCCTCGACGGCGGCCACCTGGCCGGCAAGGCTGGAGCTGTTGTACACCACCTTGAACTCGCGGCCTTGCTGGGTGAGTGCGTTCACCGCATACCGCCGGGCGAGGCTTGCGCTTTCGTAGACGGCGATGGGGATCGGGTCGCGCCGCCACAGTTCGAACTGCGGTGAACCTACCCATACCATGGGCTCCTTGAACAGGAAGGTGCCGCTTTGGGGCGAGTCCCGAGACACCAGCGCCAGGTCAAGATCGCCGCTGCGCAACTGCGGGATCAGCGTGGTCGACTGTTCACAGGTCAGTTCGATTTCCACACCGGCGTAGCGCGGCGAATAGCGCTTGAGCAGCGGCGTGAGGTACCGGGCCGCGTAGTCTTCGGCAACGCCAAGGCGGATGCGCCCGGTCAGCTCTTCACCGTGAAATGCCGCCTGGGTTTCAGCGTGCAGGGCGAGCATGCGCCGGGCGTAGCTCAGCAGCGTCTGGCCATCGGCAGTCAGTTGCAGGTGCCTTGGGCCGCGACTCAAGAGCTGTCGTCCAAGGGCGGCTTCGAGTTTCTTCATCTGCATGCTGACGGCGGACTGCGAGCGGTTGACCTCGTGGGCGGCGCCAGACAACGAGCCGGCATCCACCACGGCCACAAAGCATTTGAGCCAATCGAGTTGCAAATCGCTGGCGGGCATCGCGCTTACCTCTATTCGTTAATCGAATGGCTAAAGCCTGAATTATGCGCTTTTCATGGACGCTTGTTCACCCGCAACATTCTGCCTTGAACCAACACCTTCTGGATCGGATCCATGCCCTTTGATACCTGGTTGCTTTACCTGGTTACCTGCTTCGGCATCTCGGTGGTGCCAGGGCCCAATGCGTTATTGGCGCTGACCCACGGTGCGCTTCACGGCAGCCGCAAAACGCTGTTCACCATCAGCGGCGGCGTGCTCGGTTTTGCGATTGTGCTGGCGCTGTGTGCGTTGGGGTTGGGTGCGCTGATCCAGGCATCGGCCAGTTTGTTCACGGCCTTGAAGGTGGCGGGTGGGCTGTACCTGATCTGGCTGGGCTTCGGGCTGTGGCGGGCGGCACCGGTCAGCCTTGAGGCGACCGGCACTACCAGCTCGCGGAGCTGGCCGCTGTTCCGCCAGGGGCTGGTATCGGCGATCTCAAACCCCAAGGCCTTGCTGCTGTTCACCGCGTTTATTCCACCGTTCCTGGACCCGCACCGGAGCATCATCGCGCAGACGCTCACCATCGCCCTGACCTACGCCGTGGTGGAGTTCATCGTCGAGTACCTGGTGGCCAGCGCCGCGCACCGGGTACGGCCCTGGCTGGCGCGAACCGGGCGCCGATTCAATAAAGTCTGCGGCGGGTTTTTTGTGCTGTTCGGGTTGGCCCTGCCTATCCATGCCTGAGGGCACATCCCCGCGGCTTAGGGATGTTCGATCACCATCACCGCCGTGGTATCCGCCTCAAGTGCTTCGAACACATGGGGCGCATTCGCCAGGTAGCTGATGTAGTCGCCGGCGTGCAGCAGCACAGGCGCACCGGCCGGGCCGATATTCGCGCTGCCGCTGCACAGCAGCACGTGCTCGACGGTGCCGGCAGGGTGGGGCTGCGACAGGCGCACTTCGCCCGGCTGTACCTTTAGCCGGTAGATATCGCGACGCACGCCCGCCGGGCAATCCGCAAGCAGTGTGGCCGCGTAGTGGCCGGTTTCGGTATAGGTGGTCAGGCCCTCGTTGGCGCGAATTACCCGCAGGTGTTGCTGGGGTTGTTCGAAGAACCGCGTCACCTGCAAGCCCATCGCCGTGGCCAACGACCACAGGGTCTCGATGCTGGGGTTGCCGATGCCGGACTCCAGCTGGGACAAGGTCGACTTCGCCACGCCTGCGCGTTTTGCCAGTTCAGTCAATGAAAGCCCCGCAGCCTGGCGTTCGCGCTTGATCGACAGGGCCAGCAGGTCGATTCGGCTTGGATTGAGATTGTTCGTTATGTCGGTCATTTGTTCTTCAAATCATCCATAAATGGGTTGACGCTTTGTCGCCGGATGTTCAGCATAGCAATCATTCGTTCATTATAAAAAACCGAGTGTCGAATGATCTGGCGCGTGTTCCACCTCTGCGACTATTGGCCGTGGCTGCTCTGGCGGGCGCTCTCCTACGACCTTGAAGGGTGGCGCAGCCTGCTGGTGGCGACGCAGTTGGCGCAGCAACATTGCCGGGGGCTATTCTGCGGGCCGCTATGATTCCTTTTCGCCATCCTTCGGGATCGGGCTATGATCGCCCAATCCGAACCAGACGCTCCCCAGACCTATGCCCGTTGACCTGCAAGCCCTCTATCCCAAACTGATCCACTTGATGCTGGATACGGTGTTCGTGGTCGACAGTGAAAATCAGATCGTGTTTGTGAGTGATGCCTGCGAAGCGCTGCTGGGGTACCGCGCCGAGGAGCTGACCGGCACCCTGATCACCCACTACATGCACCCTGAAGACCTGGCCCGCACCCGGGCGTCGATTGTGCGGGTCATGAATGGCAAGCCCCACGTCGACTTCCGCAACCGCTATATCCGCAAGGATGGCAGCGTGGTGCACATTCTGTGGGCGGCCTTCTGGTCCGAGGAAGTGGGGGCGCGGATCGGTGTTGCGCGGGACGTAACCGCCCTGACGCAGGCGGAGGAAGAGCTGCGTTTCCTCGCCCATCACGACCCGTTGACGGCTCTCACCAATCGCTCGCTGTTCAATGATCGGTTGGACGAGGCCCTGCAAGCCGCCCACCACCACAAAAGTCCTCTGGCCTTGCTGTTTCTGGACGTGAATGACTTCAAGGCCATCAATGATGTGCACGGTCATGCCGTGGGCGACCGCGTGCTTTGCGTGATTGCACGACGGTTGGAAGGGTGTGTGCGTGAGAGCGACCTGGTGGCCCGGATGGGCGGGGATGAATTCACCGTGCTGCTGACGGATATTCAGTCACCGGAAGCCGTGTCGGCCAAAGTGCAGCAGATAGTTGCGGTGATGACCCAGCCCCTGAGCGCTGAGTTTGGCGCGGTCAAGATGCCGTCCTGCAGTATCGGCGTAGCGTTTTACCCGGCGGATGGAGCAGATGCCGACAGCCTGCTCAGCCACGCGGATGGCGAGATGTACCGGGTTAAAAGGCAGCGGTTTGCAACCGATTAACGCTGCTGGAAAGCAATCTTCAGCCCCAATCCCATGAACAACGTCCCAATGATCTTCCCCTCCCAACGGCGCAGCCTTGAAAGGCCCACCATCCATTGGCTCAACGGACGAATCGCCACCGAAATCAGCGTGGTGTACATCGCACTGAGCCCCGAGAAGATCAACCCCAGCACCGCGAACTGCGCCAGGGAAGAACCCGATTCCGGGTGAATGAATTGCGGCAGGAAGGCCAGGAAGAAAATCGCGGTTTTCGGGTTCAGCACTTCGGCAACCACCGCCTGGAAATACGCCTGGGTCGAGGTCACGGTGGGCAGGTCTTTGCGCGTGGTGGCGCCAGGCTTGGCCATGAAGGCGCGTACGCCCAGGTAGATCAGGTAGCAGGCACCGACGATTTTGACCACGTTGAACGCCACGGCCGAGGTCATCAGGATGGCCGACAGGCCGAGCGCCGCGCACAGCGTATGGATCAGGTCGCCCGAGGCCACCCCCAGCCCGGTGGCAATCCCGACCTTGCGCCCACCCTGGAGGGTGCGGGTGATCACCAGCAGCACGGCTGGGCCGGGAATCAGGAAAAGGCCGATGACCACGGCGACATACGTCAGGATGGGGGCGAGTTCGAACATGCTGTGTTATCTCAATGCCGGATGCGTCCTACAGTAATCCTCATCCCGGGGATTAACGCAATACAGATGAACACCCGCCGGAACCGCCTGGCCTTTTACTTCGCAAACGCATATTCACCACCCTGTTCCAGCGCCTTGCGATACGCCGGCCGTTCCTGGAACCGTTGCACCCACGCCGCCACATTCGGGTAGGCCTGCAGCTTGCCCTGAGCCCGGGCGATTTCGCCGATGAAGCTCATCTGGATATCCGCGCCGGTCAATTCGTCACCCACCAGGTACGGCGTGAGCCCCAGTGCGTTGTCCAGATAACCCAGGTAGTTCGCCACCTCGGATTCGATACGCGGATGCAACGGCGCACCCGCGTCACCCAGGCGCCCGACGTACAGGTTGAGCATCAGTGGCAGCATGGCCGAACCTTCGGCGAAGTGCAGCCATTGCACGTATTCGTCATAGGTTGCAGTGGCCGGATCCGGTTGCAGGCGGCCGTTGCCATGGCGGCGAATCAGGTAGTCGATGATGGCGCCGGACTCGATCACCACGTGGGGACCGTCTTGAATCACCGGTGATTTGCCCAGGGCATTGATCGCCTTGAGTTCAGGGGGCGCGAGGTTGGTTTTCGGGTCGCGCTGGTAGCGCTTGAGCTCGTAGGGCAGGCCGAGTTCTTCGAGCAGCCACAGGATGCGTTGCGAACGGGAGTTGTTGAGGTGGTGGACGATGATCATGGTGGCTCCGCTGGGCGAGAATAGAGGCGTATAGGGACAGACCGCGGTGGCGCTGTGGAGTGCCGTGAATTAAATCTGCTTCGATAAAGGCATGAAAGATGGATAATCACGCCGGCAAGCACTGATTACACACCGGATAGAAAACATGAATCGTCAAAAAAAACTACAGCAGCTGTTCAAGGCCAAGGCCAAAAAGGCCAGCGCCAAATTGGCACCGGCCAAAAAGGATAAATACATCAGCAAGGCAGACCGATTGAAGCTGGCTGCCGAGTCCGGTGATGAGCCTGTTGTGACCTCTGAGAGCTGATCCAGAAGGCCTAAGCATTACCTGATAGGGAATCGACGGAAAAACCATGAACACTGCTCAACTCGCGATTCAGCACTACATACTCGCCAAGGACGGCAACCGCCCGCATTTGCTCAGCCGGGCGTTTGTTCCCGAGGCAATCCTGGACATGGTGGTACGCACCGGGTCCATCTCGTTTCCGCCCCACGTCGAAGGGGTGGGCGGCATCGGCGATGTGCTGGTGAGGCGGTTCGGGCAGACCTTTGAAAACGTCTATACGTTTTGCCTGGGGCAGCCACCGCAGGCGGGGGCCAAAACCTATCAGTGCAAATGGCTGGTGGGCATGTCCGACAAGAACTCCGGCGAAGCCCGGGTTGGGTGCGGGGTGTATGAGTGGCAGTTCAGTGTCGAATCGGGGCTGGTCGAAAGGCTGACGATTACCATCGAGCATATGAAGACACTGCCGGCGTCAGACCTGGGGAGCGTGATGAGCTGGGTGTCCGGCCTGAGTTACCCATGGTGCAGCCCGCAAGCCGCCGTGAGCGAGGCTCCCGATATTGACGGGATTGGAGAGGTGCTCCAGTACCTTGCGGCCTTATGACTCGGTGTTGCACCGTAGATCGAAATCCGCCCGTGCCTGTTCAATCTCCTCCAGGTTGTTTGCCGCCCAGACCCACACGCCACAAAAGGCGGCACCCAGCGTAAAGCCGAGGGTTGTCAGGCTGTATTCGACCTTCGGCGGTACGACGGGGTAGACCTTGCGCACCACCAGGCCGTCCCTCTCCATCCCCCGCAAAGTCTGCGTCAGCATCTTCTGGCTGATGCCGCCGACTCGCTCACTCAGGCGCGTGAAGCGCAGCGGCGTCGTCTCGATCAAGGCTTCAAGAATCAGCATGGTCCATTTGTCCGCAACGCGACCTATCAGGTCGGTCACCAGGGGCGCGATCCGTGGGTCCAGATCCTTCGGGGGTGTTTGCCGGGCATAAAACTGGGCGGCGGCAATCTGCTCGTCGGTAAAGCCAGGGTGTTTGTTCATTCGTTGGACGCTCTCTTTCAGGTGCGTATAGATCTTTTGGGTGCCTACTTACTTAAGGCCAGTGTATCCCTCAAGCTCCTTGCGTGTGACCCACCATTGGAGAGTGTCGATGAAGATGACCGGACGAACAGTGCTAGTGACGGGAGGTTCGAGTGGTATCGGGCTTGAGCTTGCCCGCCAGCTTGTGGCACGAGGCAATACCGTGATCGTGACGGGCCGCGATCAGCACAGGCTGGACGAGGCGCGGCAACTGCTGCCGAGCCTGCACACGTTTCAAAGCGACGTGCGCGACCCCGCCAGCATCCAAACGCTGTTTGCGGCAGTCACCGGTCAGTTCCCTGGGCTCGATACGCTGGTGAATAACGCGGGCGTGATGCGCAATATCAAGCTGGCCGGAGAGCGGGCGCTGGCGGACGTGACTGAAGAGATCGAGATCAACCTGAACGGCCCGATCCGGATGATCCAGCAATTTCTTCCCTGGCTGCTCAAGCACCCGCGCGGCCTGATTGTTAACGTCTCGTCCGGGCTGGCGTTTGTGCCGTTTCCGGCGGCGCCCGTCTACAGTGCGTCCAAGTCCGCATTGCACGCTTACACCCAGTGCCTGCGGGCACAGCTTCAGCACAGCGCCGTCACGGTGGTGGAGCTTGCCCCACCCGGCACCGAAACACCGCTGCTCAGGGCCGAGTTCGCGGAAGAAATGAAGAACGAAAAAGGCATGGACCCGGTGCTGATGGTGCAGCACTGCATCCGGCAAATCGAAGCCGGCCAACTGGAAATATGCCCGGGGTTGAGCAAGGTGCTGAAGGTAGCCAGCCGGGTTGCGCCTGGCCTGATATTCAAACAGATGACCAAGCTCAGCCGGCTGGCGCCGGTGCGGCCTTCAACATGATCGGACGATTCAATGCGCATCCGCAGTCGGCTGCTTCGGCGGCTGCACCTTGCGCATCAACGGCACCAGCAACACGGCGACGATGAAGCACACCATGATCATCAGGAATGCGTCCGCATAGGTCAGCGTTTGCGCCTCGCGCCAGGTCAGCGCCCACAGCTGACTCAGCGCGAACTGGCTCGAATCCAGGCTGTTTTGCCCGAGCAACTGGGCGTTCCCCGAAAGCTGCTCAAGCCACACATTCATCGATTCGTTTCGGATGTTCAGGTGTTCAGCCAGGCGCAGGAAGTGCAGGTTGGTGCGGTCATTGAGCACCGTGGCGCAGGCGGCGATGCCGATGGCGCCGCCGAGGTTGCGCATCAGGTTGAACAGGCCCGAGGCGAGCTTCAGGCGGTCGGGGGCCAGTGCGCCGAGGGTCAGGGTGACCACCGGCGGCACTGCCATTTGTTGAGCAAACCCGCGTATGGCTTGGGGCAGCAGCAGCTCCCTGGCGCCCCAGTCATGGGTGATGGGGGAGAAGTCCCACATCGACAGGGCGAACAGCGATAACCCGAACATCAGGATCCAGCGCAGGTCGAAACGATTGGCCAGCAAGGCGTACACCGGGATCGCCAGCAACTGGAACACCCCCGTGGAAAACACCGCCAGGCCGATATCCAGCGAGCCGTACCCGCGCACCCGCCCGAGAAACAGCGGCGTGAGGTAGATGGTGGCAAAAATGCCGATGCCGGTGATAAATGAAAACAGGCAGCCCAGGGCGAAGTTCCTGTCCCGAAGCGCGCGCAGGTCGACGATCGGCTCCTTGATCTCCAGGCAACGCCAGATAAACAGCCCGCCGCTGATGGCGGCTATCCAGGCCGTGGTCGAGATGGTGCTGTCGCTGAACCAGTTCCAGCGCGGGCCTTCTTCGAGGGTGTATTCCAGGCAGCCGAGAAACACCGCCATCAACGCCATGCCGATATAGTCGGCGCCCTTGAGCAATGACGGGTTGGGGCGGTCGACCTTGACCAGCATCGGCACCGCAAAGGTCACGAAGAGGCCGGGCAGCAGGTTGATGTAGAACAGCCAGTGCCAGGAGGAGATGTCGGTGATCCAACCGCCCACGGCCGGGCCCAATGTGGGTGCCAGGGACGCGATGGCGCCGATGGTGGAGGCGGCGATCACCCGCTGCTTGCCGTTGAAATACATGAACGCGGTGGTGAACACCAACGGAATCATCGAGCCCCCCAGGAACCCCTGCAAGGCGCGAAACGCGATCATGCTCTGGATGTTCCAGGCCATCGCGCACAGCAGGCTGGTCAAGGTGAACCCGGCCGCCGACGCCGCGAACAGCCAGCGCGTGCTCATCACCCGGGAGAGCCAGCCTGACATGGGGATCACGATGATTTCCGCGATCAGGTAGGCGGTCTGCACCCACGCCGTATCGTCCGCGCCGGCAGACAACCCGCCGCCGATGTCCTTGAGGGAGGCGGAGACGATCTGGATGTCGATCAAGGCGATGAACATGCCCACGCACATGGTGGCGAAGGCCGCGACTTTTTGTGCGGTGCTGAGGGCGGGCAACGGGCTGTTCATAGCTGGGCCTTGAGGGCGCTGGCCTGGTCCTCGAACGCCTCATCGGTGTTGACCTTCGCCATCACCGACAGGCCCGGACGCAGGGCGCCGAAGTCGGCATCGTTGCTGTCGAGGCGCACGCGCACCGGCACTCGCTGCACGATCTTGGTGAAGTTGCCGGTGGCGTTTTCCGGCGGCAGCACACTGAATTGCGCCCCGGTGGCAGGGGCCAGGCTCTCGATGTGCCCGTGGAATTCACGGCCGGGGAGGATGTCGGCGCGGATGCTCACGCTTTGCCCGACCTGCAGGCGCCCCAATTGGTCTTCCTTGAAGTTGGCATCCACCCACAATCCTTTCGCGGGCACCACCGAGATCAGTTGGCTGCCGGCCGCGGCGTAGGCACCGACCCGGGCGCGGCGGTTGCCCACGTAGCCGTCCACTGGGGCCCGCAGTTCGGTGTAGCTGATGTTCAATTGTGCCTGGTCACGTTCGGCTTGGGCCTGTTGCAACGCGGCACGCGCCTGGCCGCGCTGAGTTTCAATCACGTCGATTTGCCGGCGCGCCGCCATCAACCCGGCCTGTGCCCGGGAGTGGTCGGCGCGGGCGGTCTTCCAGACGGCGCTGACCCGCTGTGCGCTTTCAACCGATACGGCCTGGCTGCGCACCAGGTTCTGGTAACGCGTTTGATCGTCGCCGGCCCGTTGTGCTTCGGCATCGGTGGCGTCGATCTGTGCCTTGGCCTGGTTGATCACCGCCAGTTGCAGTTGTTCGGTGGCGTCGAGGTTGGCGAGCGAGGCCTGTTGCGCGGCCACGGCGCCGTCGGCCTTGGCCAGGGCCGTGCGGTAGTCGCGCACATCGATGCGCGCCAGCACGTCGCCGGCCCGTACGAACTGGTTGTCCTGCACCGTCACTTCGCTGATATAGCCCGGCACTTTGGCGCTGATCACCGTCACATCCGCCCCGACATAGGCGTCGTCGGTGTCTTCGATAAACCGGCTGACCAGCCACCAGTGACTGGCGTACCACACGCCGCCCGCCACGGCCAGGGTCAGCAGCCCCAGGCGCAAAACCTGTTTGCGCCGGGATGGTTGGGTGGGTTCGGGCACAGCGCTGACTGGAGCGTCCATGACGAAATGACCTCGTTGAATATTAGTGGGGGAAGGGGCTGACCAACTGGTCTTTTTCGGCGTAGGCCCGGCCGGTTCGTGCGCGCCACAGGGTCAGCGGTTCGGCATCGGCGCTGACATGTACGCGGTGGCCCGCACGGGTGATGGGTTTGCCGGTGTTGGCATCCATCAACGCCAGCACCACCGGGCGCCCGGTGGCCTCATCGGCGAGAAACACCTTGGTCGAGCCCTCGGCATGCCGCGCGCCCCAGGCCATCAGCGTGAGGATGACCTGGCGCAAGTCCCGGCCCGCTTCGGTGAGGTGGTACTCATGGCGCGGCGGGTTGTCCTGGTACGGGCGCCGTTCCAGCAAGCCGCCGGCCACCAACGCATTCAGGCGGCGGGTCAGGGTGTTCGAGGCGATCCCGAGGCTCTGCAGGAACTCGTCGAAACGGCGCAGTCCGTAGAACGCATCACGCAGGATCAACAGGCTCCAACCATCACCGATGTGCTCCAGGGCACGGGCGACCGGGCAGGACATGGGTTGGAAGCTGGCTTTCTTCATGAGGGACTCCGGGAACTGTTGCTAAATATTACGCAAGTAATATTGCACAGTGGATTTCATAATGAAAGTCACTAGTTGAAATTTTTTGCAGCGATGGATGGCGGCCAGGCAGACGCAAAAAAGCCCCGGGATTCGGGGCTTTTCAGAGGGGAGGGTGCAGGGGGGCCGTTTGAGCGCGGCTGTCCTTATGCCTGCGCCGGTTCCTGGCAGATACGTGAACCTGTGCGCCGCGAGCGCCAGCCGAGGCCCAGCACCATCAGCAAACCCAGGGCCGCCATGATCGCACCAGCCAGCGAAATGGCCGGGTAGCCCAGCCCTGCGTTGATCACTGCTCCCCCCAGCGCCGCGCCAATGGCGTTACCGAAGTTGAACGCACCGATGTTCATCGCCGAGGCCAGGTTGGGTGCATCCTTGGCGGCTTCCATCACGCGCATTTGCAGGGGAGGTACCAGCGCAAAGCTGGCGGCGCCCCACAGCAGGATCGACAAGGCGGCGGGCAGCGGCCATTGCATGAGCACAGAGAAGGCCAGCAGCACGGCAATCAGGACCACGAGCGACGTTATCAGGGTGCGGTCCACCGAACGGTCCGCAGACTTGCCGCCCCAGACGTTGCCGAGGGTCAGGCCGATCCCGAACAGCACGAGCATTGCGGTGACGAAGTTGGTCGAGGCGTGGGTGACATCCCGCAGAATCGGCGCGATATAGGTAAACACCGTGAACATGGCGCTGGACCCCACCACGGTCAACGCCAGCGCTGCCAGTACCGGCCCGCGGCCCAGTACGCGGATTTCGGCCATCAGGCTTCCCCCTTTTGGAGCGGGCGTATTCGGTAGCGCCCACCACAGGGCCACCATCACGAACGCCCCGAGCCCGCTGATGCCCCAGAACGCCGTACGCCAGCCGAAGTTCTCGCCGAACCAGGTTGCCAGGGGCACGCCACCGATGGTCGCCAGGGTCAGCCCGAGGAACATCGCGGCGACGGCCCCCGCGCGTTTGTCGGGCGCCACCACACTCGCTGCCACGATGGAGCCGATGCCGAAGAATGCCCCGTGATTCAGCGATGTCACCAACCGGGCGACCATCAGGGTCTGGTAGTCGGTGGCCAGGGCTGACAGCAGATTACCCAGGGTGAAAATGGCCATCAGGCCCACCAGCAGATAACGGCGCGCCACCCTGGCTGTCGCGAGGGTCATGATCGGGGCGCCGATCAGCACGCCCATGGCATAGGCGCTGACCAGCAGCCCGGCGGCGGGAATGGAAACACCGAGGTCGGCGGCGATCCCGGGCAACATGCCCATGGGGGCAAACTCGGTGACCCCGATGCCGAAGGCGCCGATGGACAGTGCTACAAGGGGTGGGTTGATACGCATAGGTGACTCCTCATCTTTGTATCAAATGCTACAATCACGCCTTTTCAGGCGGTAGCCATCGGCGGGGCACTACAGCTTTGCGTGGAGATCACAAGTGGACATAGGCGGTCGGTCGGGGGAGATGGCGGTGTTCGCCATGGTCGCGGAGCAGGGCAGCCTCTCGGGGGCGGCTCGGGTGCTGGGCCTCACGCCGTCATCCATCAGCCGCATCATCACCCGCATCGAGGGGCGCATAGGCACCCGCCTGCTGCTGCGCACCACCCGGGCGATCACGCTCACGGCCGAAGGCGAAGCGTATTTGCGCGGCGCCCGGCGGATCCTGGCGGACATGGCCGAAGTCGAGGATGCGATCACCGACCAGGGCGCGCCACGGGGGCGGCTGAGGGTCAGCGCGGCGCTCGCACACGGGCGGCTGTCGATCGTGCCGCTGGTTGCCGCGTTCAGCGCGCGCTACCCGGCCATCGTGGTTGAGTTGCGGCTGGAGGATGAGGTGGTGGATATCCTGGGCGGGCAAGCGGACGTTGCAATCCGCTTCGGTCAATTGGCCGACAGCCCCTTGACCGCTCGCCTTATCGGCTCCATCGGCGAGGTCATAGTCGCTTCCCCGGACTACCTGGCGCGTCATGGCACACCGCAGGTGCCGCAGGATTTGCTCAACCACAACTGCCTGCGTTTCAACTTCCGCCGGGCAGCGCCCGACTGGCCGTTTCGCGTGGACGGGCGCGATTTTTCGCTGCAGGTGTCGGGTACGATCGAGGGTAACAGCGGGGAGGTATTGTCCCAGTTGGCCAAGCTGGGTGCCGGCATCGCGCGCATTGGCGCATTCAGCGTGGCAGATGACCTGGCCAGCGGTGATCTGGTGCCGTTGCTTGAAGCGTACAACCCCGGAGACCAGGAGCCGATTCACGCGGTGTTCGTCGGCGGCGCGGCGATGCCTGCGCGGGTCAGGGCATTTGTCGACTTTCTGGTGGAACACCACCCGGCGTGACCGCCACTGACACCACAGGCCGCTCCTCCTGACGCAATCCTCTTGAATACTTGCCTAATCCTGCGATCTTGCCCACCCCTGCATAGCGCCTTGATGAACCAGGGTCTAAAGTCATTCCCATCGCCCGCTAGACTAGTCAAACCACGCGCGCGCGAACCAGACGGGCCATCGATGCCCATCGGCGAGGCCCCGTCTTGCCGTCTAAAAATACTAAAAAATGCAACACCAACCGATGATCAGCGGGTGAGCCATGGAATTACGAATTAACCAGCAGACCCACCAAGTCGACGCCGAACCCGACACGCCCCTGCTCTGGGTCATCCGCGACAACCTGGGCATGACCGGCACCAAATACGGCTGCGGCCTGGCGCAATGCGGTGCGTGTTCGGTACTTGTGGACGGCAATGTCGTGCGTTCCTGCGTCACGCCCGTTTCCGGCGTGGTCGGCCGCGAAATCACCACCATCGAAGCCATCGAGTCCGATGACGTCGGCAAGCGGGTCGTCGCCACCTGGGTCGAATACCAGGTCGCCCAATGCGGCTACTGCCAATCCGGCCAGGTAATGGCGGCCACCGCGCTGCTCAAGCACACGCCCAAGCCCAGTGATGCGCAGATCGAGGCCGCCATGGTCAACCTCTGTCGCTGTGGCACCTATAACGCCATTCATGCCGCCGTGCATGACCTTGCGCAGAAGGGAGAGGCCTGATGAACATTCGCATTGATCCCACTGCGCTGCCCTTGGTCGCGGCGCTGACTGACCCGGTGAACCTGTCCCGCCGTCGCTTCCTGGCCAGTACGGCCGTGGGCGCGCTGGTGATCGGTTTTGGCCTGCCGCTGGGGTCTGGCCGAGTGCAGGCGGCCACCGCCGCGGCCACCGCCGAACGCGGTACACAGGTGCCGGCCTTCCTGGAGATTCGCCCGGACAACACGATTCGTTTGCTCAGCCCGTTTATCGAAGGCGGCCAGGGCACGTTCACCGCGATGGCGCAGATTGTCGGCGAGGAGTTGGACGCCGACCCGGCCACGTTCCTGGTTGAGTGTGCCCCGCCCGGTGAAGCCTTTGTGGTGATGGAGAACGGCATGCGCATCACCGGCGGCAGTATGTCGGTGCGGATGAGTTACCCCACGATGCGCCGGCTGGGTGCGCTGGCCCGGGCCATGTTGCTGGAGGCCGGGGCGCAGGCGCTGAAGGTTCCGGTGAGCGAGCTGTCGACCGAGCCGGGCAAGGTGGTACACGCGGCGTCCGGGCGTTCCCTTGCGTATGGCGAGTTGGCCGGGCGGGCAATGGACCTGCCGGTACCGGATGTGTCCAGTGTGAAGCTGCGCGACCCAAGCCAGTTCCGTTGGATCGGCAAGCCGGTGAAGCGTCTCGATGCGTATGACAAGTCCACCGGCAAGGCGCTGTACAGCATTGATATGAAGGTCGACGGCATGCTCCATGCCGCCGTGCAGCATGCGCCCCGACTCGGCATGACCGTGGGCAGCCTGCGCAACGAAGACCAGGTCAAGGCCATGCCGGGCGTGCATTCGGTGCATCGCCTGCCCGGTGCGGTGGCGGTGGTGGCCGAGCGTTGGTGGCATGCCAAGCGTGCGGTGGAGTCGATTCAGGTCGACTGGCTGGAGCCGACGGCTGATTCCAAGGTGCGCGGGATGCCGAAGGACTTTTCCAGCGACGAGCATTTCAAGCGCTTGGCCGCAGAAACCGGCCCGGCCCGTGATGATGAGAACGAGGGCGACGTGGCCGGCACGCTGGCCAATGCCAAGACCAGGGTCGAGGCCACTTACCACAACCAGTACCTGCACCATGCCCAGTTGGAGCCGCCTTCGGCGCTGGCGCGCTTCAACCCTGACGGTTCGCTGGAGATCTGGCTGCCGAATCAGGCGCAGGACATGTTCCTGGCCGATATCGCCAAGCGCACCGGCCTGGCCCCGGAGCGGATTACCCTGCATTCGCCGTTGTTGGGTGGTTTTTTCGGGCGGCACTTCCTGTATGACTCGGCCAGTCCTTACCCGCAGGCCATCGAGTTGGCCAAGGCGGTGGGGCGCCCGGTGAAGTTGATCTGGAGCCGCGAAGAAGAATTCCTGCGGGATGTGCTGCGCCCGGTCGCAGCGGTGAATTTCCGTGGGGCGCTGGACAGCGACGGCTGGCCGGTGGCGATTGAAGCGGTGAGTGCCACGGAGGGGCCAACCGAGGCCCTGGCGGGCAAGCAGGGCGAGAAGCTCGACCCGACGGCCCTTGAGGGACTGTCCGGCAAGTCCTATGCGATTCCCAACAAGCGTATCGCACAGATCTATGTGAAGGGCCCGGTGATGCTGGGCTACTGGCGTTCGGTGGGCAATTCGCTGAATGACTTTTTCTACGAATCTTTCCTGGATGAACTGGCCGACAAGGGGGGCAAGGACCCGTTCGAGTTGCGCCTGCATCTGTTGCGGGATAACCAGCGGCTGACCACCCTGCTGAAGGCGGTGGGCGAGTTGTCGGGTGGCTGGAAACGTGGGCCGTTTGTTGCCGAGGACGGCAGCAAGCGCGCACGCGGGGTGGCGATGGCGTCACCGTTCGGCACCCAGACGGCGGTGATTGCCGAGGTGTCGATCGAGAACGGCCAGGTCAAGGTGCACGACATCTGGCAGGCAGTCGACCCGGGCAGCATCGTCAACCCGGCGATTGTCGAGGCGCAGGTGAATGGGGCGGTGTCGCTGGGCTTGTCCCAGGTGCTGTTGGAGGAAGCGGTGTATGTGGACGGCTTGCCTCGGGCGCGTAACTACGATTTGTACCCGGTGCTGCCGCCTTCGCGGATGGCCCGGGTGCACGTGCGCGTGATCGAGAGCGGGGAAAAAATGGGCGGTATTGGCGAACCGCCGCTGCCCGCCGTGGCGCCTGCCGTGGCCAACGCCGTCGCGGCGTTGACCGGGCAGCGTGTTCGCAGCATGCCGTTAAGCCGCCACTCCTTCACCTGACCGGGGCCTGAGCACTTATGAACAACCGTCGATTCGCAAGAACCGTTGGCTGGCTGGCGCTGCCGTGCCTGGTCGCCGCAGGCCTGCTGGCCTGGTATGTCACCCGCGAGCCTGTCTCGCCGCTGGGGGCCGAGCCCGTCGCCACGGACCCGGCGCTGGTCGCCCGAGGCGAGTATGTCGCCCGGCTCAGCGACTGTGTGGCGTGCCACAGCGTGCCCAACGGCAAGCCCTTTGCCGGTGGCCTGGAAATGGCCACGCCGCTGGGGGCGATCCACGCCACCAACGTCACGCCAGACCCGGAAACCGGCATTGGCAGCTACAGCCTCGCCGACTTCGACCGCGCGGTGCGCCAGGGTGTCGCGCCGGGTGGGCGCCGCCTGTATCCGGCGATGCCGTACCCGTCCTATGCCAAGCTCAGCGACGATGATGTGCGCGCCCTGTACGCGTTCTTCATGAAGGGCGTGGCGCCGGTGCAGCAGGCCAATATCAAGAGTTCGATCCCGTGGCCATTGAATATGCGGTGGCCGATCGCGCTGTGGAATGGCGTGTTTACCGACAGCAAGCCGTATGTCGCGAAGGCCGGGAAGGATGAACTGTGGAACCGGGGGGCCTACATCGTGCAGGGCCCGGGGCATTGCGGCAGTTGCCACACGCCACGGGGCCTGGCCTTCAACGAAAAGGCTCTGGATGAAAGTGGCAAGCCGTACCTGGCCGGTGGCTTGCTCGACGGCTGGTACGCACCGAGCCTGCGGGACGATCCCAACACCGGCCTGGGGCGCTGGAGCGAGCCGGAAGTGGTGCAGTTCCTCAAGACCGGTCGCAACAAACATGCGGTGGTTTATGGCTCGATGACCGAGGCGTTCAACAACTCCACGCAGTTCATGAGCGACGATGACCTGGCGGCGATTGCACGCTATCTGCGGTCGTTGCCGGGCGACGAGCAGCGCGATGGTGCGGCCTGGCAGTATCAGGCGGTGTCGGCTGCGCAACGCCTGGATGCGCCGGGTGCGCATACCTATGTGACCCGCTGCGCCTCGTGCCACGGGCTGGAAGGCAAAGGGCAACCGGACTGGATGCCGCCGCTGGCGGGCGCCACCTCCGCACTGGCCAAGGAGGACGCCTCGGCGATCAACATCACCCTCAATGGCTCGCAGCGCGTAGTGGCGGCCAATGTGGCGGACGCTTATCGCATGCCGGCGTTCCGTGAGCAGTTGTCGGACCAGGAGATTGCTGAAGTGCTGACGTTTGTGCGCGGCACCTGGGGCAATCAGGGTGGGGCGGTGGATGCCAAGGCGGTGGGCAAGTTGCGTGAGCACACGGGCCCGGCGAGCAGCAGCCCGATCATTCTGCAAATGCGCTGAGGGAAATGCGCCTTGTGAGGGAGGCGCTTTGTGTAGGAACTGCTTTATGTGGGAGCGGGCTTGCTCGCGAAAGCGGTGGGTCAGTGAAGAACTTGCTGACTGACACACCGCCTTCGCGAGCAAGCCCGCTCCCACATTTTCAACCGCGTTTCGGCAGTTTCCAGTTGGGTCGGATGAAGTGGCAGGTGTAGCCATTCGGAATCCGCTCCAGGTAATCCTGATGCTCCGGCTCCGCCTCCCAGAACGGCCCCGCCGGTTCGATCTCGGTGACGACACGGCCCGGCCACAGTTTTGAGGCGTCGACGTCGGCGGCGGTGTCTTCAGCGATGTCGCGTTGCTGTTCGCTCAGGTAATAAATCGCCGAACGGTAGCTGGGGCCCAGGTCGTTGCCCTGGCGGTTGGGCGTGCTGGGGTCGTGGATCTGGAAAAAGAACTCGAGGATCTGCCGGTAAGTGATCACCGTCGGGTCGAAGACGATCTCGATGGCTTCGGCATGGTTGCCGTGGTTGCGATACGTGGCATTCGGCACATCGCCGCCGGTGTAGCCGACCCGCGTGTGCAGCACGCCGGGGTAGCGGCGCAGCAGGTCTTGCATGCCCCAGAAGCAGCCGCCGGCGAGCAGGGCGGTTTCGGTCGGGTTGGTCATGGTCTGTGCTTCCCCTTGTTGGATACCTCGCTAGTTATGGGGGCTGGTTGGACGATTCCAAGGTCGAGGGGCGCGCCTTCGATCGGCTTTGTCCGCGTTGCCCGCAGCGCCATCAACAGCGCCAACACGGGTGCCAGGGTAAACAGCGCGAACAGCCAGCGCGCGGCATGGGCGATGCCGCCATTGCCCGCCACTTCATTGATGCCCGCCATGTTCGAGATCACCCCCGCCAGCGCCGCGCCCATGGCCATGGCGAACAGTTGCAGGGTGGTGATCGACGAAGCGGCCGTGTCCTTGTCCTGTTCCGAAGCCACTTGCAGGATGCGCGTCAGCAGGTGCGGCCAACCCAGGCCGATGCCGAACCCCACCAGGAACAGCCCCAGGCAGATAGGGGCCAGCAATGTCCATTCGCCCTGGCTGGCGATGGGCGTAGTGATCGCCAGCATCATCAAGCCCGCCACGATAAACAGCGGCCCCGCGATGATGGCGCGATGTGGACCGCGGCCGGTCCAGCCGGAGCTGATGATTTCCGAGACCGTCCAGCCGGCCGCCATCAGCGCGGCCATGTAACCGGCGATCAGCGGCGACTGGCCATGCAAGTGCTGCAGAAAGTACGGCATGAAGATCTCGCTGCTCATGCCGATCACCAACAGGCAGGTGGTCGCATAAAGCGCGCAGAGCGGGGTGCTGAACTTCAATGCATCCCGGGGCAAAAGACGCACGGTGGCGCTGGACTCCTTGCGGATCAACAGCACCACCAGCACGACGCAGGTGGCGATACCCAACAGGTTCCAGCTCGGCAGCGCCGAGACGCTGCCGGCACACACCGCCAGCACCGCGCCCGCCAGCAGCACCAGTTGCGGCACCGGCAAACGGGCGGTGGCGGTCGCCGTGGTGTCGCGCGGGGGCAGGGCGCGGCTGGTGAGTACCATGTACGCCAGGCTCACCGGCACCATCGAGCCGAAGGCCAGGCGCCACGCGTCCATCTCGGCAAACACACCACCCACCGCCGGCCCGACGAGCGTCGCCACGCCCCACATCCCCGACACCAGTGCCATTGCGCGCGGCCACAGGCGCTCTTCGAACACCAGTTGGATCATCGAGTAACACAGGGCCAGCAAGACCCCGCCGCCCAGCCCCTGGATGGAGCGCCCCGCGAGCATCACCGGCATGTTCGGCGCCAGGGCACAGATCAGCACGCCTACCATGAACACCAGTGTGGCCAGCGCATACGCCAGCCGTGGACCGGTGCGTTGCAACAGCTTGGAGGTGAGGGCGGAACCGAGGATCGAGGCCACCACGTACAGTGTGGTGCTCCACGCATAAAGCGCCAGGCCGCCGATTTCGGCAACCACCGACGGCAGGATGGTGGTGGCGATGTAGGTGTTGGTGGCATACAGCGCGATGCCGCCTGAAAGGGCAATGGAGCGGGTGGCGTTCTTGCCGCTAAGCAACTCGCCCCAACTGCTGTCTTGGGTTTGCATCAACGATTCCTTGTAATGCGTTCGCGGTATGGAAGCCGGCGAAGGGCATAAGCGTCAGGCTTGAGGTAATTAACCAAGCAATTGCTTTTAATATTGCGTTGAGGCGAATTATTTTGCAAGGAATGACTTGTCAGGTGGCTGAGTTCCTATGGCAGCCGAGGGGGGAGCGTGAGACGCGCGGTTTCCCACGGCCGGCAGCACTTCACACCATCAGTTTCCGGCTGAACTTGGTTTCCATCACGATATGCGAAGCGGTGTGCGCCACCCCTTTGATCATGTTGATCCTGATGAGCTCGGCATTGAGTTCGCTCAGGGTGGCGGTGGCCAGGTGAATGATGAAATCGGACTCTCCCGAGACCGCGTAAACGGCCTGCACCGCTTCCATCCTGCGCAGCGAGGTCATCACATCGGTGTAGCTCTTGTTGGTGCAGGAGGTCATGGTAAAGCAGGTCACCGTCTGCTGAAGCCGGTCCTGGTCGATGCGCACGCTGTAGCCGGTGATGACGCCGGCCTTTTCCAGGCGGGTAATCCGCTCCTGCACCGCAGAGCGCGAGACCCCGAGCTTGCGGGCCAATGACGCGGTGGGTTCGCGTGCGTTGGCTTGCAGCAGGCCAAGCAATTGCCTGTCCTTGTCGGTGAGGTTAAACAGTGGACCGGGATTCTGCGTATCCATGGACACGTCCTTGACCCTCGCTGGGGTTCAGTTTTTATGAGTCGCCCTGTGTTGTGAGCGCTTTTCCTGAAACATATCCATCATTTTCAGGCCGGCGTAAACCGTTTGTGCGGCCGCCGGGCCCAGGGGGCCGCCATTCCATTCCAGGCCGTAGGCATCGAACAGGCGGTAGCGATCGGTTTCGCCGCAGATCGCCTCGGCGATGACGCGTGCGCCGATCGGCGCGGTGTTCATACCATGGCCACCAAATGATGTACACGCCCACAATCCCTGCCCCAGCGGGCCAATGTGCGGCATCTTGTGCCGCGCATAACCCATCAACCCGGACCAGGCCTTGTCGATCCTGATGCCGCGCAGTTGCGGATAAACGTCGAGGATATCCTGCGTCAGCAATTGCCCCAGGCGTTTCTCATCCTGCAGGTTGCGCGTGGTAATGCGGCCGCCCCAGAGCAGGCGGTCGCCCTCGACGATGCGGTAATAGTCCGAGGCCCGACGGTTATCGCCCACGGCATCGGAGGTACAGACCGCCTCGGCTAGGCGATCGCCCAGGTGCTCGGTCAGCACTGCATAGGTCGCGATCGGCAGGAAGGCGCGGCGTAATTTGCCGAACTCAGGCCCCCCATAGCCGCCGCAGCAGTACACCACGTGGGCACAATCGACAGTGCCCTGATCGGTGATGACCCGGTGTCGCCCGTTGCGGCTTTCGACGGCGGTCATGGGCGAGCGTTCATGGATTTTGCCACCACTTTGCTCGATCAGTCGGGCCAGGCCGAGGCAATAGTTCAAGGGGTGGAAGTGAAAGCCATGGTTGTCGCGCAGCGCCTGGAAATACCGCTCGGTCTTGAGCTTTTCGCGCACCGCCTGGCGATCCAGGTAGTCGAGGTGAAAGTCGAAATCCGCGGCCATTTTGTCCCGCACACGCTGCAGGTTGTCGCCATCCTCGTAGCGCACCACACTCAGTTTTCCCGGGGTTGGCGTGCAGCCGGGCAACTGATGATGGGCGATCATGCCCCGAACAATCTCGACGCCTTCAAGCGACAGTTTGAACAGCGCGGCGGCCGTCGGTTTGCCGCAGCGTCGCTCGATGGCGGCCAACCCTTCGGACCAGCCCTGGAGCACGAAGCCACCGTTGCGCCCCGACGCTCCCCAGGCCACGCGACCGGCATCCAGCAGCACCACCGACTGCCCGCGGGAGACCAGCTCCCACGCCGTGCTCAGCCCCGCCAGCCCGGCGCCAATCACGCACACATCGGCCCGGGCGTTGCCACACAGCGCCTGGCGTTCAGTCGTGTCGCGCATCGTGGCGGTGTAGTAATTGTTGTTATAGGTGTACATGAAGTCGGCCGTCCTTTTTCGCGGCGCAGGCATACAGCGCGCCGCGTCGAGGACGGGGCGCCTGTACGGCCTGTGGGGGTTTTTACTGCACCTGGGTGAGGTCGGCGCCGTACCATTTCTCTGACAATTGCTTGAGCGTGCCGTCGGCTTTCATGTCGGCGACGATCTTGGTCAGCGCGCTGTTGAACGCCTCGTCGCCCTTGTCCACGGCGATGGCCAGGGGTTCGTAGTAGGCGGGTTTGCCTTCCACCCTGACGATGGGGTAGCCATTCTTGACGGCGGCGACGATGGTGGGCAGGGCGGACAGGGTTGCGTTCAGGCGCACCCCGTCTCCCATGCGCAGGTCATCCAGCGGGCCCATGCTGTCGCCGTACGTGCGAACTTCGCCGGGGGTGACTTCGTAAGTGAACGGCGGCACATCGGCGGCGTCGATCTTCAGGCGGCGGTTGATATAGTCCTCCGAAGTCGTACCGGCTTCGACGCCGATGATCTTGCCGTTCAGGTCCGCCACTTTGGTCTCGGCCGCGTCCTTGTGCACCGCGAATACATACGGCGTGTAGTAGTAGATCGCGGGGAAGTCGAGCACCCGGGTGCGCTCGGTAGTCGGGGTCATGGAGCCGACCGACAGGTCCCAGCGGCTCGACCAGCGCCCGGCGGTGATGATCCCGTATTCGGGCGTCACGAAGTCGACTTTGCTGCCCAGGCGTTTGCCGATTTCGCTGGCGACGTCGATATCGAAGCCTTGCAGCTTATTGTCCGGGCCCAGGAACGATTGCGGTGGCCAGTTGGCCGAGGTGGCCACCTTGATCACCTTGGTTTCATGGATGCGGTCGAGGGTCGAGCCCGCCCAGGCCGCGCCTGTGAGGCTGGTGAGGGCGGTGGCGACAGCGGCTGCGGTGAAGAAGCGAGTGAACGAGATCATGGGTAAGCCTCCAGTATCTTGAGTGCGGTGCCTGTTGTTTTTATCGGTGACTTCGCAAGGTTCGACGGTGCTGCTCAGTGGCTGAGAATCTGCGACAGGAATTCCCGGGCACGCTCGTGCTGCGGGTTGTCAAAAAACTCGGTGGGTTTGGCTTGCTCGATGATGCAGCCCTGATCCATGAAGATGATCCGGTCGGCCACCCGCCGGGCGAATCCCATCTCGTGGGTGACGCAGACCATGGTGATGCCGTCCTGGGCCAGTTCGCCCATCACGTCCAGCACCTCCTTGACCATCTCGGGGTCAAGGGCCGACGTGGGCTCGTCGAACAGCATGATGCGCGGGCGCATGCACAAGGCCCGGGCAATGGCGACGCGCTGCTGCTGGCCGCCCGAGAGCTGGCTGGGGTATTTGTCGGCCTGGTTCCCGATGCGCACTCGGTCCAGGTATTCATAGGCCAGCTCGCGGGCCTGGGGCTCGCTGAGCTTGCTCACCAGGCGCGGTCCCACCATGAGGTTCTCCAGCACCGTCATGTGCGGGAACAGGTTGAACTGCTGGAACACCATGCCGACCTGGCGCCGTATGCCCGCCACGCAGGCGGCATCACGGGTCAACTCGGTGCCCTCGATGAACACGTGGCCTTTCTGGAAGTCTTCCAGCAGGTTCAGGCAGCGAATCAACGTGGACTTGCCGGAGCCCGACGGCCCGCAGACCACCACGATTTCACCGCTGGCAATGTGCAGGTCGATGCCCTTGAGCACATAAAAATCGCCATACCATTTGTGCATGTCCTGGATCGATATCGCAGGGTATGGAGCCGGGACTATTGAGGGCTGATTCATCGTCATGCTCCTGATTCAGCGATGGGCGCGGTTGAAGTGCTTTTCCAGGCGGGCCTGGACGGTTTCCAGCACGATCGACAGCAGCCAATACAGCACGGCGGCGGTGATCAGCATTTCCAGGTGCCGGAACTCGGCGCGTCCCTGGGTTCGTGCCAGGAACATCAGCTCCCAGACGCCGATCACCGACACCAGCGAACTGTCCTTGAGCATCGAGATGAACTGGTTGCCCGTTGGCGGAATGATCAAGCGCATGGACTGCGGGAGAATCACCCGGGTCATCGTCTGGAACGGGTTCAGGCCAATCGCCCGCGAGGCTTCCCACTGGCCCCGCGAGATGCTGCTGATACCGGCGCGGAAGATCTCCGTCATGTAGGCGCCATAACACAGCGAGAGCGCCAGGATCCCGGCTGGAACCGCTCCGACGACATAGCCCAGTTGAGGGATGCCCAGGTAAATCAGATAGATCTGGATCAGCAGCGGAACACCGCGGAAAAACGAGGTATAGAAGCTCGCAATCGCAATCGCGAAGCCGTTGGAAGACAAGCGCGCGGTGGCGCCCAGCAGCGCCAGGACGAACGCAATCGCAATCGAAATCGCCGACACGTAGACGGTGGTGAACACCCCCTGGGTGATCATGAAGCCGATTTTGGTCGCGATGAAACTGTAGGAAAGGTTGAAGGTGTCGAAGAACAACAGGAACAGCACCAGCAACTCGCACCAGACCGTGATGATCTGCGCGCGTAAGGGAAAGCGGCCAAGGATGAACAGGTTCAGCACCACCGTCAGGGTGAACGTGCCGCCCACTGCAATATCTCGTGCCAGTGGTGCCTTCAGGTCGAGAACGATGGGGCCCATCAAGTGGGAGAGGCGGCCTTCACCGACGCCGCAGGCGAGCGTGATGATGAAAATCACCACGGCCACCGCGCCCATGAATACCGCGCTGTCCGTCATGCGGGTCTTGACGATATGGTCTCTGTACATGGCTTACGCGCCCCGGGGTGAGCCCCTTTATTGTTGTAAGCCCATTATGGGTTGACGAAATGCCGGGCGGCACCCTGCGCAATGTTGGGATTTGCGGTTTTTATGAGCGTATGAGGGGAGGGAAGCCGTACATATGCCGGGCGGAGTCATCAGGCTTTCGCCAGCAATCATTTCGCGCCAGACTCATGGGCATTCATCGCCCCAGGGTAGCCACCATGATTTCCCATGTGTTTTTAGGTACAGGTGATTTTGATCGGGCTTTTGCTTTCTATTCGAAGGTGATGGCTGAGTTGGGCCTCAGGTTGAAATTTTGCGATGCGGATAAACCGTGGGCCGGTTGGGTGGCTGAAACCGCACCTCGCCCGATCTTCGTCATTGGGGCGCCATTTGATGGCAAACCGAGTGCACCTGGGAATGGGCAGATGGTGGGGCTACTTGCACCCAGTCGGGAAGCGGTTAGAAGAAGTTATACAGCGGCGTTGGCGCTCGGCGGGATATGTGAAGGAGAGCCTGGATTAAGGCCTCACTACCACCCCGATTATTACGGCGCGTATTTTCGAGATACTGATGGCAACAAGCTGTGCGTGTGCTGCCATGATCCACAAGCAAATTACCCTCGGTGAGGGTGAGTTGAACGAGCAAAAGCTGAGGCTGGGATTTCGCATAGGCCAGGACGCTACGCAGCAGTTTGTTTCCGATGCCTTTCTGGAACGTACATTCCGAAGAGCGTCGACCCGAAGCACCCTCTCAACACGTTTTGTGAGGACCCGTCGCCAACGTCTGCCATGTGAGTCCGAGCTGCATCAATTTCCCCACAGCAAAAGGTTCACCAGGTTCGGCAAACCCAGAAAGTAAATCCCGCTCTCCGCCGAAATTCCGGGCGCGCCGTCCATTGGCACTCCTGATTCAGCAAGCACTCACCCCGTGGCGAGGGAGCTTGCTCCCGCTGGGCTGCAAAGCAGCCCTGAACCCTGCAATCGATATCGACCTGACGGAACACCAGTGCCTGCTTTGGGGCCGCTTCGCAGCCCAGCGGGAGCAAGCTCCCTCGCCACAGGTTGTCGGCCGCCCTCACGCTTGCGGTATTGGTCAGACGGTTACCGTTCTGCCACCTGCGCTGAGTGCTTTCGCCCCATTTTCGCGCACGGTACAGCGTGTTTTGCACGACGTCCCGCCTATCCAGCGGGCCCGACAACAGCGGTCCGTTTCTTGCTAGAGCCAGCTTAATCAATGACATGGCATTTTGCCGTCAATCATTTCAAAGCTTGATTCGCTGTTGAGGCGAGTGGTTCTAGGAGTAGTCGGACATGCAAAGTGTGTTGTCGCCAGGTATCCGCCTGCTCGGACGTTTTGGATTCGCGCGCAAGTTCCAGATCCTGTTTTTCCTGTTCATGCTGCCCCTGGCGGGCAGCCTGTGGATGATCGCGCAGGAGTACCGCACCAAGCTGACGGTGATTTCCAATGAGCAATCCGGGGTGCGCGAACTGCTGGCGCTGGATGCCCTGGACGCCCAACTGACCGCCCAGCGCAACCTGGCGGCGCGCTGGAAAGCTGCCGACATCCTCCACGACCAGACACCCGCGGCCAAGGCGGCCATGACTGCGGTCGATACCAATTTCCCGCTGATCCTGCAAAGCGTGCAGGCCCTGGGCGAGGCCCTCAAAGCCCAGAACGCCCGCCCGGATACCCTTGCACGTTTTGAGGCATTGCAAGCCTCGGTCACGGGCATGGATTCCCAATCCCTGCGCACCGTGGGCTGGTGGCCGGATGGTTATGACCGCTTCACGTCTGCGCTGAGCGCGATGCAAACCCTGCGCGAACAGATCACCATGGACACCGGGTTGATCCTCGATCCGTGGCTTGAAACCTATTTGCTGATGCAGATTTCCACCCAGCAAACCCCCGACCTGATCGAGCGTATCGGGCGTATGGCGAGCGTCGGGCAGTCATCCATCGCATCGGGGCAGTTCACCCTGCAAAGCCGTTTGCAGATGCGTGATTTGCGCGGTCGCATCGGCGACGCAAGGGACCAGTTGGTCAAGGCCGCCGCATCCCTCAAGGCCAAGCAATACCCGGGGCTGCAAACCTGGATCGCGCAATACGACGACAGCTTGCAACTGCTGGACAACGAGCTGAAGACCCTGGACGAAGGCGTGTTCGGCGGCACCATCAAGCTCGATACCACCGGCTTCGAACGCAGTGTGGATGGCATGCTTGGTACCCTCGGCGCGTTGCGTAAACAGTCGCTGACCTCGCTGGACGCGCGCCTGGGTTACTACCGCGACAGCTCGCTCAAGCAATTCATCCCGGTGGCGGTGACGTTCAGCGTGCTGGCGCTGGCAGCCCTGTACCTGTTCGTGTGCTTGCAGGCATCGATTCGCCGCAGTGCCAGCGGCATCACCACCCTGGCCGAATCCCTGCGCGACGGTAATCTGTGCGTTGAAGTGGCGGTGGAAGGGCGCGATGAACTGGCGGCCATCAGCACGGCGCTCAACGTGGCGGTGGTGCAGTTGCGCACCAGCCTGCTGGGGGTCAATCACGAGACGCAGCAGTTGGGCTCTGCGGTGCTGACACTCAATTCACAATCGGGCAGTACGCTGACCGAAGTGGAAGACCAGCAACAGCAGATCAGCCAGATTGCAGCGGCCGCCACACAGTTGGCCGCGACCTCCATGGGCGTCGCCAAGAGCTGCGAGCAGGCCTCCGGCAGCGCGCAGAAAACCCGGCAGATTGCCGAGGACAGCAGCCGCGACAGCCAGCGCACCACCGCGAGTATCCAGCAACTCAACCAGCGCTTGACCGACACCTCCGATGCATTGGAGCGCGTCAGCCAGCAGGGCCAGCAGATCCAGTCGGTGGTTGACACCATTCGGGGTATCGCCGAGCAGACCAACCTGCTGGCGCTGAACGCTGCCATCGAGGCTGCGCGGGCCGGTGAACAGGGCCGGGGATTTGCGGTGGTAGCCGATGAAGTGCGCAGCCTGTCGCAACGGACCCAGGCCTCCACGGCGCAGATCGCCGGCACGGTCGACAGTTTGCGCGCGACGGTGAGCCAGGCGGTCACCCTGATGGGCGTGGCCTGTGAGCAGGCGGTGACCGATGCCGAGTCCGTCACGGGCCTGGGCCATCGCCTGGGGGAGATCGCCAGCGCGGTGCAGAGCGTCACTGACACCCTGGCGCAGATCGCCACGGCGGTTGAGGAACAGGCAGCGACGGCGGATGAAGTGAGCGGCAATATCCAGCAGGTTGACCAGGCCGCCGGGCGCTTGCTCGACGGCGCGCGGGCGGTGAACCAGGCGGCGGATAGGTTGAGCAAGGGCAGCCGGGCGTTGAGCGACAACACGGCGCGGTTCCAGCTGGGTTGAGGGGCGGCCTACAGAGCAATGGATAGATGTTCTATCATGAGCATCTATTCATAAACGGTGAAGCAATGCCATGAGAGACCTGCCACCCACCTCGACATTGCGCGCCTTTGAGGTTGCCACACGCCACGCAACCTTCACTTCGGCTTCAGAAGAGTTGCATGTCACCCAGAGTGCCGTCAGCCATCAGCTCAAACACCTTGAAGAACTCTGGGGGTTGCAGTTGTTCCAGCGGGGCAAGTCACTCAGCCTGACGCCTGCCGGAGCAGCCCTTGCGCCGATCGTGCGCGAGTTTTTCATGAACCTTGAGGCGACACTCGCGGACCTGCGCGAGCAAAAGGGCAGGGTCCGGCTCAAGGTCAGTACCACCTATTCCTTCGCGCTGAAATGGCTGCTGCCCCGATTGCCGAGCCTGGCCCAACGGCACCCTGAAATATTGGTCACCCTGGACTCCAGCGACAAGATCATCAACTTCTCCAGTGCGGAGGCTGATGTTGCGATCCGCCTGGGCAACGGGAATTACCCGGCGCTGTACTCGGAGTTCCTGTTCCGCGAGCAGATTTTTCCGGTGGCCAGTCCCGATCTGTTGAAGCGCTTTGGCCGGCCACACACACCCGCCGAATTGCTGCGCTATCCCTTGCTGATGCGCGACGGCGCCGACCTGGTGCCGAAGTGGGAAGTCTGGTTCCAGCACGTAGGGCTCGCGATTGCGCCGCTCAAGGAAAGTGTCAGGTTTGCGGATACCAACATGACGATAGAGGCGGCCTTGCTCGGCCAGGGCATTGCATTGGCGCGCAGTGGGCATGTGGAGTCAGAGCTGAGCGATGGCAGCCTGGTGAGGCTGTTCGATGTGCCGTTCCCGTCACCGGTCGCTTATTACTTTGTCTGCCCCAAAGGCATCGAGTCCCAGCCGCATATCGTCAGCTTTCGTGAATGGCTGACGCAGGAAGCCGTAAACGCCGGACTGGCTTACGAATAAAGCATGAGGATTTGCTCATTCTTCAATGAGCAGACTTCGCTTCAGTTAAGGCGCCGGTTTGCTTAGGATGGGTGCATGCCTTATCCCATTATTCTCCTGGTCCTCTTCGCTGCCTTACTGCACGCCAGTTGGAACGCGCTGCTGCGTGGCGGCGCCGACCGACTCTGGTCGATGACGGTGATGTGCCTGGCGGTCGCTATCGCCAGTGGCGGCGTTGCGGTGTTCCTGGACCCTCCGGCGCCAGCCAGCTGGTTTTATGTGGTGCTGTCAGCGGTGCTGCACGTGGGCTACAACCTGTTCCTGGTGCGCAGCTACAAAGTCGGAGACCTGGGGCAGACCTATCCGATTTCACGCGGCTCCTCGCCGGTGCTGATCACCCTGGGTGCCGCCGTGTTTGCCGGGGAGAGTGTCTCGGCCAGCTCGCTTCTGGGCATTGCCCTGGTGTCGGGCGGCATCATTTCCCTGGCGTTCAGGGGGCGCCGGCTCGCCGTTCCCAGCCTGCCATACGCCCTGGGCACCGGCTGTTTCATTGCCGCCTACAGCGTGACAGACGGCATCGGCGCGCGCCTGTCGGGTGCGCCGATGGCCTATACGGTGTGGATGTGCGCCTTGTGGGGCGTGTTGATGCCGGCGGTGTATATCGGCCTGCGGGGCCCGAAAAGTCTGTTCAGCCTGCGGCCCGGGTTTTTCACGGCCTTCGCCGGTGGGCTGGTGTCGCTCCTGGCCTACGGAATCATTATCTATGCCATGGCCGGTGCGCCCATGGGCGCGGTCTCGGCCTTGCGCGAGACCAGCGTGCTGTTTGCGGCACTGATCGGCTATTTCTTCCTGGGCGAGACACTGACGGTCCGCAAGGTGCTGGCGTGCGTGGTGATTGCCACCGGTACCATCCTGATCGGCTGACAGCAGGCAAAGCATTTTCCACCACCACATGAAGGTTCGCGCAATGGATACCGTCCCGCAGGCACCGCTGATTCTGATAACAGGTGGAAGTCGTGGCGTTGGCGCCGCCACCGCGCGGCTGGCCGCCGCACAAGGTTATGACGTGGCGATCAGCTTCGTTTCCGATGAGTCTGCCGCCCTCGCGGTGGTGGCGGATGTAGAAGCGGCAGGGCGCCGGGCGTTGGCCGTACGCGCGGACAGCGCAGACCCGGAGCAGGTCGTCCAGTTATTTGCGGCGATAGATCGGGCGTTCGGGCGCATCGATGTGCTGGTTAACAACGCCGGGATCAACGCGTTGCAGTCCCGGGTCGAAGACTTGCCGTTCGAGCGGATGCAGCGGATTTTCGCGGTCAACGCGATCGGGCCGATGCTGTGTGCCCAGCAAGCGGTGAAGCGCATGTCGTTTCGTCACCAGGGGCGGGGTGGTGCCGTGATCAATATCTCGTCGGCATCCGCCCGGCTGGGCAGCCCCAACGAATATGTCGACTACGCCGCATCAAAGGGGGCTCTCGAGACCTTCACCATCGGGTTTGCCAAGGAAGTGGCCAGGGAGGGAATACGCGTCAACTGCATCCGCCCGGGGCATATCTACACCGACATTCACGCCAGTGGCGGGGAGCCAGGGCGGGTTGATCGCGTGAAGGATTCGATCCCCATGGGCCGCGGCGGCCAGCCTGAAGAAGTGGCTCGGGCGATCCTGTGGCTGGCAGGCGCCGAGGCGTCCTTCATCACCGGTACGTTCCTGGATGTCACCGGCGGGAAATGAGCAGCAGGGCATGGCACCGAGGTTTCCCTCGGTAGGCCACGCCCGGCATGCATGCACTGGGTCAGCTGTTGAGCCTGACTTGCTCCTTCGCCAGCTTCACCACATTGTCCAGGGTAAAGCCGAACTTGGCCTGCAACTTGGACAGCGGTGCCGAGGCGCCAAAGCTGTTCATCACCACCTTGGCCCCGGTTTGCCCCACGTAGCGATCCCAACCCAACGGGCCGGCCTGTTCCACCACCAGTCGTGCCTTCACTGCGGGTGGCAGCACGCTGTCGCGGTAGGCCTGGTCCTGTTCTTCGAACAGTTCCCAGCTCGGCATCGACACCACTTGCGCCGCCACGCCTTCAGTCTTCAGTTGCTCATAGGCTTCCACCGCCAGGCTGACTTCACTGCCGGTGGCCATCAGGATCACCTGGGGCTTATCGGCGCCGGCCAGCACATAAGCACCACGGGATGTACCCGTCGCCGCTGCGTATTTCGTGCGGTCCAGGGTCGGCAGGTTCTGCCGCGACAGCACCACGCAGGTTGGCCGATGGGTCTGGGCCAGGGCGATCTTCCAGGCTTCCAGGGTTTCATTAGCGTCGCCTGGGCGCAGGGTCAGCAAACCCGGCGTCGCCCGCAACTGGGTCAGGTGTTCGATGGGCTGGTGAGTGGGGCCGTCTTCGCCGACACCAATCGAGTCATGGGTAAACACGAACACCACCGGCAGCTCCATGATCGCCGCGAGGCGAATCGGCGGCTTCATGTAGTCGCTGAACACCAGGAAGGTCGAGGTATACGGCCGCAGGTACGACAGCGCCATGCCGTTGGCAATCGCGCCCATGGCATGTTCACGAATGCCGAAGTGCAGGTTGCGCCCGCCGTAGTTCTCGGCGCTGAAGCGCCCGGCGTCGTCGAACGTCAGGTTGGTCTTGGTGGACGGCGACAAGTCGGCCGAGCCCCCCAGCAGCCATGGGATCTGCTTGGCAAACGCATTCAACACCTCGCCACCGGCGGCACGGCTGGCGACGCCTTTGGCATCAGTGGCAAAGCTCGGCAGTTGCTCCTGCCAATGCTCGGGCATCTCGCCGGCACGCATGCGGCGCAGTTCATCGGCCAGTTCCGGTTCGTACTGTTCGAGGTGGGACAGGGTCTCAGTCCATTGCTCATACAGCGGCTTGCTGCGCTTGAGCAGTGCATCCCGCAGGACCGTGCGCGCTTCATCCGGCACCAGGAAGCTTGAGTCTTCGGGCCAGCCGTACGCGGCTTTGGTCAGGCGGATTTCTTCTTCGCCCAAAGGCTCGCCATGGGCCGACGCGGTGTTGTGCTTGTGGGGCGAGCCATAGCCGATCACGCTGTCGACCACGATCAGCGTCGGTGCCCCAGTGTTTTTCTGGAACGTGCTCAGCGCGTCGCTCAGGGCCAGCAGGTTGTTCGCATCGGTGACGTGCAAGGTGTGCCAGCCATAAGCCTGGAAACGCTTGATCACGTCTTCGCTGAAGGCCAGTTCAGTGTGGCCTTCAATGCTGATGGTGTTGTTGTCGTAGATCCAGCACAGGTTCTCCAGCTTCAAGTGCCCGGCGATGGACGCGGCTTCGCTGCTGATGCCTTCCATCATGTCGCCGTCGCCGCACAGGGTGTAGACGTTGTAGTCGAACAGCACCTGGTCGTCACGGTTGAAACGCTTGGCCAGCCAACGCTCGGCCATGGCCATGCCGACGCTGTTGGCGCACCCCTGGCCGAGTGGGCCGGTGGTGGTTTCCACGCCGGTGGTCATGCGGTATTCGGGGTGGCCGGGAGTTTTGGAGCTCATCTGCCGGAACTGCTTGATGTCGTCCAGGCTGATGGCCGGCTGGCCGGAGCGCTTGCCGTGGGCGTCAATCTCCACCACGCCCGCCAGGTGCAACAGCGAATACAACAGCATCGAGGCATGGCCCACCGACAATACGAAACGGTCACGGTTGGGCCAGTCGGGGTGCTCGGGGTGATAACGCAGGAAGCGGCTCCACAAGGTGTAACCGACGGGCGCCAGGCCCATGGGCGTGCCGGGGTGGCCGGAGTTGGCCTTTTGCACAGCGTCCATGGCGAGGGTACGAATGGTGTTGATGCACTGGGTGTCGACAGCGTTGGCAGCGTGATTCATGGAACCTGTTCTCCATCGGGTGACGATCTACAGTGGAGGGCAGCGTGCGCCAAAGGTTTTATGAAATCGTCTGCCCCGCGACGAACGGGGACGCAAACGCGACAGGTTGATCTCAAACATGACAAGAGCCCGCCGGATGGGCTAGCTTCAAGGGGCATTCAGTCAATGATCAACTTGCGGAGGTACTCCATGCCAGTGAAACACGACCTGTATCAGGACCTGGGTTTGAGCAAGGAAGCTATTCATGAACGCAGGGCGAGCGATAACCGATTGGATTCGCTGCTCCACCAATACGACAGCGCCGACAAGGAGGTGCTGGAGCTTGAGTCCTCAAGCGGCGGTGACGAGGAGCTGGAGAAGCTGAAGAAGAAACGCCTGTTGATCAAAGACAAGATCGTCGAGCAACTGGAGAAAGCGACGGCCAAGTAGAAGATTTGTTCAGAATTGCCCGAAAGACAGCAGCACCGCCGCTGCCTATCATGCCAACCGTTCGCCCGGCACTGGGGCTCTTAGACGGCGCATGGAATGCGCTGTGGCCGGGCGAACTCTCTCTTTCAAGCCAGCAGCGCGCGCTTGCATTCGTCAATCGAGCGCTGCTGGGTTTCACCGTACAACTTCAACTCGTCGATAGTCTGGCGACCCAGGGCCTTTTCAAACTCGGCCTGGTTGGAGTTGGCCGCGTAGTGACTCTGCGCCGCATCCCCCAGGTTCGACTGGAAAATCCCCGCCGCACTCACCGGCAGAAAATCTTCGTACACCAACGGCTCCACGTCCACGTGGCCGGCGGCGATAAGTTCGTCCAGGGTTTTAAACTTGTCCTGGGCGGCCAAGCCTTTCTCGGTTACGAAATAGCGGAAGTACGCCAGCTCCTGTTCGCGCATCTGCTGGTAATTATCGGGAAACGCCTGGAAGTGCTGCTCCATCAATTCGGTGTAGCGCCCGGCATTGGCCTCATTCGGAAACGCGCTCAATTCATCCCGTGCGGCATTCAGCAATTGGTCGTACAGCGCGCGGCCCTTGGGGGTCAGCGCCACGCCGCGTTGTTCGATTTCACCAAAGCGCGCGCTGTGGCTGCCCTTGGCATCGGTAAAGGCAATGGCTTCATCCAGGGCCTTGAAGCTGGTCTGGCGCAGCAGTATCGGGCACTGGCGGCGGGGCGGGCCTTCGATCACCGCCTTGGGGGTGATGCCTTTGCCGGGCATTGCGGCCTGCACCTGGTCAATGTCCAGGGTGCGCGGTGTCAGGTGGTTGATGTGCGGGCCCTTGAAGGCGACCACGTCGGCGATCAGCCGGTGCTGGTCGCTTAGTTGCTGGTATTGCGCGGCCGTGACGGTGGCGGTGTGGTGCCAGCGGAAGGTTTCCAGGGCTTGCTGGATAAACTCTTCGGCATGGGCGGCATCGAGGCCGCCGTCGGCTTCGGCTTGCTGGATCAACTCAAGGGCGCGTGGGGTGAAGATCGAACGCTTGGCCAGGGCTGACTGGGCGAAGGCCCGCAGTTCCGGGTTTTCGATCAGCTCCAGGCGCAGCAGCGAAGTGAACACCCGGAAGGGGCTGGTTTGCAGGGCGCTTTCATGCACGGCGCGAAAGGCTGTGGAATGCACCGGCACCCCGGCCGGCGTGAGGTCGTAATAGCCCACCGGCTGCATGCCCATCACCGCAAACAGGCGGCTGATGGTCGCCAGTTCTTCAGCGGTGCCCAGGCGGATGGCGCCGTGGCGCTCCCTGTCCAGGCGCTGGATTTCCCCGGTGCGTTGCAGTTGATGAGCCAGGCCTGCGTCGGTGTCGAGCACGTGGGCATTGGTCTCGGCCACCAGTTCCATCAACGCTCCGTACAGCGGCACTTCATCGCGGTACATGTCGGACATGGCTTTGGAGAAGCCTTTGCGAATCTCGTCAGGGCTGACGGTGGACATAGAAAAATTCCTGGCGGCTATAGAGAGGAAAGGCACGGTTGCCTGATTTTGTTGGGCCTGCCGACGCCTTGCAAACGAAGATTCCTCTGGACTTCATTCTGCAAATGAATGAGCTGGATGACGTCAGCTTCACGTGCATCTCACCGTCGAAGGGCTCTACACTGGCCGTCACCTCTGAACGCGACGGAAGACTCGATGACGGCACAGCCTGCGACGAACATTCTGGAAACGATTGAAGGCCAGCGCCTGGCCAAGCCTGACGGCGAGCGCTGGCGTGACTGGGGCCCCTACCTGA